>ERZ1036435.45-NODE-45-length-114455-cov-11.706923_pt1 | contig 114455 bp, 67 predicted proteins | sample MGYA00514223_ERZ1036435 | MGnify/ENA primary metagenome ERZ1036435 (study PRJEB33795, sample SAMN09464927) | human gut metagenome | host: Homo sapiens | place: USA: Stanford, California | collected 2016-08 | study: EMG produced TPA metagenomics assembly of the...
AAGAAATACTATGTGAATGCAGTGGATTAGAGTGGGGGTGGAGGACACTTGCTGGATTGGGATAGGTACGGTACGGTACAGCTTGTAGGCTATTGTAAATGCAACCATGATTACGATTCCCACAAAGAGTGGTTTAGTAATTTTTCCCACTATCTTTGTTCGAGGAAGCCTTTCGAACTAATTCCTACACATTTTGACTTTTGTCGTTGTCCTTTTCTGTTTCTTGCTCCCCTTCTAAATGGTACTATGGGATTTTATCTGACAAGAAATTTGTTCCAATCACAATCCTTACTTTCATCCTTTGACCATTTTTTTCCTGTTCTTTGAAAGCTCATTGGGTCTCTTATAATCGAAAAGTTTTTCTATTTATTTGTAGCATTGTAGTTAAGTTTCTTGCATTTGATATTTATTTGAGAGCAAATAAAAGCACTTTACTTAGTTCCTTTCAGTAATTTAATACAAAATCTTTCTTGATTAACAAAGAGCTCTTTTTTTTAAAAGTTATTCACCGTTAGTCAACTGAAAAAAAGAGACAAGACCAGACTCAAATATTGGAAAATACGTCAAACACTGATAATACAAAGCTTTATCCTGTGCTATTTCAATAACTTGACAATAAAAAATAAACAGTGGAAACTTGTAAACCTAAGAAAGTTCACAAGCTCCCATTAAAACCAAGTCAAAAAAAAATCAAACTATAACTAAAACCAAAGCAAAACATGTTGTCCAGAACACTACTCAGAGCACCAGTCTTCAAGAGAACTTTGTTGACATCAGCTACTAGGGCTACTCCACTCTCATTGAGAGTTGCTACGTGGAGTCCGCAAATAACCTCCATTAGAAAGTACTCCGACCACCACGATGAGGAGACATTTGAAGAGTTCACTGCTAGATATGAGAAGGAATTTGATGAAGCATACGATTTGTTTGAAGTCCAGAGAGTGTTGAACAACTGTTTCTCTTATGACTTGGTCCCAGCCCCAGCTGTCATCGAGAAGGCTTTGAGAGCTGCTAGAAGAGTCAATGACTTGCCAACTGCAGTTAGAGTATTTGAAGCTTTAAAGTACAAGGTTGAAAATGAGGACCAATACAAGGCTTATTTGGATGAACTAAAAGAAGTTAGAGAAGAATTGGGTGTTCCTCTAAAGGAAGATCTATTCCCATCTTCATCCCAATAAATGTGATGTGAAAGGCAGGTATGTTTTAAAACACTCTTATTTGTCACAAATCACATTCTATAATCACCTAACTTCAGAACGATGTCATTTTTAATATCTTTCCTTCAATAGAGAATGGAAAGTTAATTTATTATTACTAAAAGGTTTCCAAGGATCCTTATTTGTTTTCAATTCATATCCAAGAATAAATTATTTGAGAAGATTTAGAATATCAGTGTCATTCATGGGAAATTGTTATATTATTTGAGAAATTAGAACCTCATTGTCATTAGAGAAATAGTAATCCTGGTAGCCTTTCGTCATTGAATTACTGTTAAGTCTTGTTATCAAGTCATTTGAATGATTAGTCTGTTCAATATTTGATATTATTCCAAGCAATATTTTTATTTTAATTTTTATTCTTCACTATTATAACGGTTTAACATTCTTATCCATATTGGTTCTCAATGAAATGAGCTTATACCTGAAGGGCCTGCAAAATAAAGTGATGCTCGTTTGCTTTTTTCTGAAGCAGTGGTGGTTTCACCAACAATAATGTACGATATCCTATAATTGTTCAATGACTTGTTTTATTCTATTATTTATTACTTGATCTAGATCTCTTTTAGAAAAATTAACATTTACATATGCTGTGTAACTTTCGCAATTTTTATTACTATTTAGAAATTAATATTCTATCAATGAAAACTATTTGGACTGATTCAAAATGGCGTCAATTACTTATCGATGTCGACGGCTCTGATTAGCGATTAATTTCCCAGCCCTTTTTGGAATTACTTGTTAATTTTATAGTTTTCAAGCGACATATTATAAAGATGTACACATATGTTGAAGAAGAGGCATAATTACTTTTGAGACTATTGTCATTTTATTTTTCTAAAAGATTTATATACTTAGAGAAGTTTAAGGCATATGTTATTAGAACCTTTAACTACTATAATTGATCAAAAACTCAATAATATTTGTAACTGATATCAATTATAATTGGTTTACAGTAAACTTGGTTGTCTGACAGATAAAGAACGATAAAAAATTAAAAATTGTTTTCATCGATATTCTACCCATTTTTAAGCCTTGGAGACTAACTCGACCATATCAACGACTCTGGCAGAGAAACCGTATTCGTTGTCATACCAAGATACCAATTTAACGAATCTTGGAGACAACTGGATACCAGCAGAGGCATCAAAAATAGAAGAATGGGTGTCACCCAAGAAATCAGTTGAAACAACAGCGTCCTCAGTGTAAGCCAAAATACCCTTCATTTCACCTTCGGAGGCCTTCTTAATAGCTGCCTTAATTTCATCGTAAGTGACATCCTTAGCAAATCTGACAGTTAGATCGACGACAGAAACATCGACAGTTGGCACTCTGAAAGCCATACCAGTCAACTTTCCTTCAAGTTCTGGTAAAACCTTAGTTACGGCCTTAGCGGCACCTGTAGAAGATGGGATAATGTTAGCAGACGCGGTTCTACCACCCCTCCAGTCCTTTTTGCTTGGACCGTCAACAGTCTTCTGTGTAGCTGTTTGAGAGTGGACGGTACTCATTAAAGCCTCTTCAATACCGAAGTTGTCCTGCAAAACTTTAGCCAATGGAGCCAAACAGTTTGTAGTACATGACGCGTTAGAGATAACAGTCACATCGGAGGTATACTTGTCATCATTCACACCCTTGACAAACATTGGGGCTGTGGCAGATGGACCAGTGATAACAACCTTCTTTGCACCAGCAGTAATGTGCTTTTCAGCCAAATCCTTGGCGGTAAAGACACCGGTAGCCTCGATAACGATGTCAATGTCGTTGTCTCCCCATGGCAAATCAGCTGGGTCTCTCTCTTGGTAGCATTTGATAGCCTTACCGTCGATGATCAAGTCCTTATCATCGTGGGTAACTTCACCGTCGTATCTACCGTGAGTAGAATCATACTTGAACATGTAAGCGGCATAATCGTTGGTAATGAATGGATCGTTGATTGCAACGACATCAATACCGTCTCTCTTCATGGCAATTCTCAAAACAATTCTACCAATTCTACCGAAACCGTTAATAGCAACTCTGACCATTTTTGAAGTTAATAAGTTTTGTTATGTGTATGTGTTCTGTGTATCTTTAGCCTGTAGTAATTAATACTTGTAGCTGTGGTTTTTTCAAGCTTTATAGATAATGTTTAAAATGGAATGAATTCAAGGACAATTGATGTCAGTTACTTGCAAAGAGGGCACATATTTATATGATTATTTTGAAGCTGGGAGGCATATCCTATTATGCTGTTTGCTTCTTGAGAGGGATTAATACCTCTTCAGTTGAGTGTAAAATGCACAAGAGTTATTCTAGAATTGATAATTGTCTCTTTGTTGGGAATTGTCATATTGCAGGTTATTGAATTTTGATAATACTGTTCTTGGTCACTATAGAGTTTTGTCTTATCTAAGGAAGTTGTTAGCACTATGGGATACGTATGTAAATTTTTTGTAGGTGCACACTAAGGAGGGAAGACACTTTTTTTAAGGTGCCAAAGACATAATAATACAGTCTCGGGCCTGCATTATCATTTCATTATTCCTAGAGACAGCTATACATGTGGTTTAACTAACTCTTGATGGGAGGCTACAACTGAAAATGATCATGAGATGTATGTGTATATATTTTCATAAAATGATTGCCATGCACCCGTATTGTTAGTGGAAAGAATGGCGCAGAGCCAGACAATAGTAAGGGTAATAACAAAAGCAAGATCTAAAGAAAAGGTGTTTGTTGAATGATTGGAGAAAGCTACTGCTAACTATTAAGGTGTCTAAATGAAAGAAAGAATAGTCTTCATGGGGGGGGAGGGTAATAACATTTGGGAATAGATAGGTCACTGCTCCTTGGGTATTATCAAAAAGGATAGCTCTTCCGATAATTAAAAGATCCTTTTTAAGGGAAAAACATGAAATTATGAGAGGTAAGGGAAGCCCATTCTCCTAGTAAATGCCAAAAAACACCCAAAAAGAAAGGAAACAGAACAATGGTTTTGTTCAAGAATTAGTATTACAGATGGGTCAAATTAACGGTATTGTGTACGTCATTTCATTGAGATGTTGAGATGATAATATGTAAGGAGAAAATTGATAGTTCACTTCGTTGGCTAGTGATAGGAGCATGGGTGTGAGGTGACACAATTTTCGGCACTGCACTGGTGTAGTGTGATAATTGGCATCCTTCAAGTAGAGTCTAGTCATTGCCCATATAATACTTACTTTTTAGTGGTTCTCAAGGAATGGGCGTCCCAATCCTATGTGTTTTCACTAACTGTTGTGAGAAAAAAGAAGTTATGAGGCAATTATGCTAGTGCCAATTAGATCTGTTGCAACGTAAGCAGTACGTTCAAAACTTTAATATGCAAGGGATGCGGACTATCAAAAAACCACAAAGATTATTGACATAGGAATGAAATAAGAATCGTGAAAGCCAGAGGCGATATTATACTTTGAAGGGGTGTGAATTCTCACAGTAATATTGTCAAAAAAAAGCATTTTTTTTTAGTCATGATTATACCACATCTTGTAAAAGATAAAAATAGTAACCACGTAAAATTTTCTTGATAGTTCATGGTGTATGTCTTTGACTAGCAATGTTTCAGAACAAAAAATAATACTGGGTCCAGCTCGAACTCCTTAATAAAATAATATTGTAAGACTTTATGCGAATTAAGTTTGTCAAGGGAGCAAAAAGGCGTGCTTACTTTTCCATTAGCAAATTGCGGAATTTGTTTACCCGGAGGCAATCATTTTTCTGCGGAAAGAAAAAATGATTGCCTCCGGGTAACACTCATATCACATGACCAGCTGAGAACAAGTAATGTATTTTTAAACGGCACATCTTGAATCCGGGTAAAATATATTCCATCACATGATCTATTGTTATATCCCTGGCAACGAAGCTGGAAAAATTTTCTTTTTTTTTTTTCTGAAAAAAAAAATTTGAAAAATTTAACTTGAAGCTCATCGCCTTGTCTTGCTGGAAATGCTTGGTGCGGGAGTTTCTGTGGTATGGTGGGGGAGGATTGTGACTTTGGGAATTGAAGCTCATCGCATCCTGAAAGCATTGAAAATTTGTTAGCTTATAAAGAAGTTGTAGTTAGTGTATACTTGTGTTTGGTTTACAGTTTGAAGTTTGGTATCAGGAAGTGAAAATATACAAAGGTAGGAAGCAATGGCTAAGAAAGGAGTTAAGAAGCAGGTGAAGAACAAGGAGGAAGGTCTGTCTCGTGAGAGAATTGGACGTGCTTTGGGGAGTTTGAAGAAGTACTTGGAAGCTCAAGAAGGAGGGGAGAAGACCCAGCTGTTGGAAGATGAGAGTCTTGGCGACTTGCAACTGCTTTTCACCAATGCGGAGTCCTTCACCGGCTCTAAGAAGTCTTTCAAGCTGAAACTTGTAGATGTGAAGCATTCTCTGTACGCCAAGTGGAAGGCTGCTAGTGCCACTGAGATCAAGGATTTCAAAGTGCTGCTGATCTTGAAGGACTCTGATGTCTCCAAAGTCACCCAGGATGAACTGTATGATCAGCTGAACGAGAGCGGTATTGAGATCGATGAGATTATCTGTGGTAAGGACTTGAAGACTACGTACAAGGCTTACGAGGCCAGAAACGCCTTCATCTCTCAATTCTCGCTGGTGATTGCAGATGACAGCGTCGTAACCGCTTTGCCAAAACTCTTAGGTGGTAAAGCCTACAGCAAAGTCGAAACTACTCCAATCCCAATCAGATGCAATTTGAAAGGCCAATTCTCTCTTAACGCACTAACTAATCAAATCAAGAAGATCTACTTGCATAAGCTGCCAGTAAGGGCTCCAAGAGGTAATATGCTTAATGTCCATCTGGGAAGAGTAAACTGGTTTACTGACGAAGAGATAATAGACAACATTGAATCTGTGGCTGACGCATTGATCAAAGACGCAAAGATCAGAAACATAATGTTGAAGACTACAACATCCCCATCCCTACCTATATACCGTAACGACAATGTCATTGACGAGATGGTAAAGGAGAACACCGTAGATGACGAAAAGGCTGAAGACGTTAAGACCGTTAAGATTGGTGAGGTTGATGTAGAATTGTCCAACTTTGATAGAGCTTTGATGGAGGTTGCTAACCCAGAGGAATACGAGACTCTGTTCTCAAAGCAAATCTCAAAGGCAAAGAGAGCCAGAGAAGAGGAACCAGAAGTTGAAGAAAAAACTCCTGTTAAGAAAGGTAAGAATGACTCTAAACAAGTAAAAGGTAAGAAGTCACCAAAATCTAAGAAATAAATTATGCGGATCAAAAAAATGATTCTTTAAACATATAATGGAAATTTAATTGCTGACTAAATTAAATAATGGCATACTCGAGAACTGTATATTATAAATAATGCATAATGCATGAAAGAATATTCATGGTAATTGTTAACTAGAAATTCAACTATGTAAGCAATAATTTTATATATTAAATTTTTTGTTTATTTTTTTTATGTTTTGTTAATTAAAACGCCCAATTTGAAAGGTAGCATATAATTATTATATCATTTCCCTATATCAATAAGAAATTCAAAATTACAAAAGCATATAATGAATATGATGTAAGTACATAATTGCTGTCTCATCAGATTATATCTATTACTTATATTATGCATAAATATCTTTATTGACTTGTATTTTTGTCGGAAAATCGAAAGCTATGGCCTGCAGCTCTCAGAATTCCGAACTTTGGCAGCCTCTATAATTTGTTTCCAATCACAGTGGAAAACGGCATAACCTTGGCAAATACTCATCATGACTAACGCACAGGTAATACCATACCATAGTCCTCCAACACCTGTATTAAAAACAAATGCTAAACAGTATGCCATTGGAATACCAATGCAATAGAATGCAAACAGATTGATGTATCCACCGATTTTCTGGCGTCCTTGACCACGTAAACAGCCCGCTGTAGAAGCATTAAACGCATCAAATAACTGCATGAAAGCCAAAATAGGCAAAGTTGACACCACAAGAGAAACGACATCTTCTTCACTCGAAAATAAACCTGCTATTTGCTTCTTAAATGTAAATATAATTAACATGTTCAATGAAGAACATGCAAAAGATAGTAGTAAAGAAACTTTACAAGTAATAATACAACTCTTGTAAAGAGATGCTCCGATGAAATTGGCTACTCTTGTGCTAGTGGATACGGAAATTGAAAATGGAACTTGATAAGCCAAAGAAGCCACTGTAGCAACAATAGACTGAGCACCCAAAGGTGCGGTACCGATTCTTGAAGCAAAAACTGTTAGGATTTCAAAACCGAGAAACTCAGCCTCTACCATGATAATACCAGGCAAAGCAAGATTGAACATCTTCTTCCAGTTACGGAATAGCTGATTAGGCTTGATAACTCCATTCCAACACTTCATAGGATTCGCAGGATGCTTGGTCAATACTGTATAAGCCAAAAGGCCCAGAGCCATGGCCCAATAACTAATAGCTACTGAGGTTGGTGCACCAAGGTAACCTATACCAATATTTTTATCCCATACCAATATGTAATTCAAAATTGCATTAAGCGGCGCACATATAACAAGCACAATAGTTGATGCATGGAAGATACCTTGACATTGTAAGAAACGCTTTCCACATTCAAAGAAAATGAATCCCGGAACTCCAATAGCTGTTATTTTCAAATAACTTGCAGCAAGTGAGCAAAGCTCTTTTTCAGGAATCATAGATGCCAGTATTCTGTCCGACCAGAAGAACCATATATACATAACAGGCAAAAATGCCAAACATGTAATAATGGCACATCTTTGGACAAGAACTCCGACTAAATGATTGTTCCGTGCTCCATAAGCCTGTGAACATAGCGTATCCAAACAAGTACAGAGACCTTGAATTGCAGCTAGACAGGTAATATTAGCGGTCATGGATCCCAGTGTAACACCACCTAATTCCTTCGTTCCTAAATGCGATACAGAAAATATTGATGCTAGTGACAATGAGTTTTGTAAGATGAATGTAAAAACAAGAGGAAAGGCATTAACGGATATGACCTGTATCTCCCTATGAAAAGAAGTACTAATTTCTTTTCCCGACTCTATTGCATCTTCCCATGTGTTTATTATTTCTTCTTCTTCCTCCTCCTCCTCAACTTCCTCTTCTCCTTCTATAAATAAGTCTGGATGTACACTATTGGTATTTTCATTATAGCCTTGCCCTAAAAAGAAATCTTGCGCAGCATTTATGCCTACACTTTGACTATGCCTTCTTGATTTTGATGTATCCAAAAGATGATTATCAATCAGTAAATCACGTTCTTCTTCTAACAACTCTTTGTCAATAGAATTTTTCCTATAGTTACTAATTGCTCCATAGCCATCAGCATTAGTTATAGATTGCCTTGCATTATGTTCCCTTTGTAATGTTCTCGCATTATTTGCTTCTATGAGGGACTGATACTCATCACTCCTCCTCTTGTTGCTACCAGCATTTGAATTTCTATTTACACTTAAGCTTTGATAAGTTAACGGTTCATCAGAACTGTCACCTCTTTCCATCTCCTCATCAATTACTCTCTCGGTTGCCTCCGGTGGAATATAGTCTTGTGGAACATACAAGCCACCTTTGCCTACACTAGTAGAGTAAATAACAGACGATCGCCTCTCATCGGTGGTGTACTTGAATTGGTTAGGCATTTTGCTCAAAAACTACTCAGTCACTGTCTTCTTATCTATTGATGAGTTCTGTTTTGAATACGGAACCCTTCAACTAATCCAACGGTCCGAGCAAACTTTATGGACAAAAAACAATAACTTGGTTTATGCAATAATGCAGATTAATTGAACTTTAAAATGTTATAGTTGCAGTCAATTGTCAGATTTTATTCTTCGCTAATGGGTTTCTCTCTATGTGCTAATCGATGGCAGGATGTACTATTTTTTTCAAAAGAGTTTACAAGTACGCTTAGTCTTCGCAATCAAGTAAAAGGATGATTTTTTCAGAATTTTTTTGCAACCCGAAAACGGTCTTATGGAAAAAGAAAGGAGATTTGCTGGCAGTTGTCAAATTTCATGTGCTAGTGTAATGTCCACCACACTGCCAGCATATAGTACATCCTTTGAGTCTTTCATAAGGAGCTTGTATATCATTATCATCACTCTATTTAAACACACTCCAATTACAAAACTCAGTACAGTAGCCGCGTTTCTCATCAGTTCTCTAACTACTACGTTATTGATGAATAGCATTTTTCATTCATTTTTTCAAAATGCTAACATCGCAGTCACCGTAACCGTTATCACGTAATCTTATTAATAATTTAGCAATCGGTTAAATACTCACATTAGCAATCATAGTAACTATGATAAGCTTGCCAAACTCATTGAATCCGACTATACGACTAGAGTTGCAAATGGATTTAAAAGCCATGCACTTGATGCAAATACCTATTAGGTCTAGAAAAGTTAAAACGAAAGCTTCCACACATCATATTGGTCGGCGTATGGTCCAGCATCAGCACTTCTAGATATTTCACTTGGTATTTAGCACTCTATCTTGGTCACATGACTCAATACCATAGAAAAATATCGAAACAAGCACGTGACTAAATCTCATGAAAGCAGCTATTTGCCGCTGAACTTAGAAGCACTCTCTAGTGGACCTTTTCGGTTACTCGTATGTATTGCAACAATATAGCTCAACTCAAATAAACCTGGGAACCATTATTATCGTAAATTTAGAAGTTTTTATAGTTGCTGTTCTCATTTCCTCCTCCTGAATAAAGCTCCACTTCGACTAGTTACTACCTAGGATACTCAGATAATGAGGTAGCTATAGAGGCAGCTAACATCTAAACAATTCGCATATAAAATTATTAACTATCTATATGGTTCAGTACTCATTGGGAACAAAAAAATCCTTGGCTGGTATCATTGTAATCAAAAACAGACTCGATGAGCTCGAGAGACGCGTCGCCTTTTTATGTTCCGCCCAGAATGAAAACACGCGAACTAGCGCGCGATGCGATGAGCTTGGGCATCCGAGTAAGAAGATAAGAGAACTTTGATCTTCGCAGCCAGTTGTATGGAGGTCTTTGAACTATATCTAGTAGCTGACATCGACGTTTCGGGATAGGTTTACCAGAAGATGAGGAGACAGGCGAAGAAAGACCCAAAACAGAAGAGCATAAACTCGTTCTTCTTTAAAGCTGCAAAGAGTAAATCTTTGATTGTTAACAGCAGTTCCAGGAGCCAGGCCCATAGTACTTTACCTTCATCACAAGGGAGCAGCAGATCAGATGGTACAAGTTTTGGCAGTGGACGTGTTATGAAACAGCGGAGTACATTGACTAAGAGCAACTTATTTACGTTTCAAGGATCCTTTAATGATGAGGATTGTAATCCACAGAACGAATTTCGCAAATTGATGAATCCACAGGAGATTAACAATTTTAAGACCCCAAGTCTCTCTAGAATGCCAAGTTTCACTAGATCAAACTCATCGATGTCTTTATCGCCAGTTAAGCGTACTACAACAGTCCTATCAAGTGATGATGAGTTTAGAGAAGTTACTACTTTCCAGTCCCAAGATGCTAAGAGACAACTATCCTTCACGAGCTCTGTGGATACCTCTGCCATGCGGCAGCATAATAATCTAATCAATACAAATAATGACTTGGCCAATTTCTCTGGTCTTAAATTTAGAAAATTGAAAGCACCTAATCAAAACAGCAACAAGAAGTCCACTTCATCTCCTTATGGGAAACCGTTAATATCATTAACTAAAGAGCAACAGACTGTGGTTGACTACGTAGTTAAAAAAAAAATGAATGTTTTCTACACAGGTAGTGCAGGTACCGGTAAATCAGTTATTCTGAGGACAATTATAGACAAACTTAGTTCAATGTATGGAAAAGAATCTATTGCTATTACCGCATCTACAGGTCTTGCTGCAAATACTATTGGGGGATCTACACTGCATAAATGGTCATCATGCGGCATTGGTAATAAATCAGTAGACCACCTAGTGAGACAAATAAGAAGATATCACGACCAGTATGCCATCTGGAGGCATACCAAAGTTCTAATTATTGATGAAATTTCCATGTTGGATGGTCATTATTTGGACAAATTAGAAGCTGTCGCAAAACAATTACGGAATAATGATAGACCATTTGGTGGTATTCAATTAGTTTTAACAGGTGATTTCTTCCAATTACCACCTGTGTCCAAGAAAGATGACGATAAAACTGTAGTTTTCTGTTTTGACAGTAAGATGTGGAAGAAATGTATCCAGAAGACCATCCTTTTGACAAAAGTCTTTAGACAACAGGATAACGAGCTTGTTGATATACTTAACGCCATTAGGTATGGTGAATTACAAAACGACATGATCAAAAGAATCAAGTCCTTAGGAAGAGATGTTTACTATCCAGATGGCATATCCCCAACTGAGTTATTTCCTACCAGAAGGGAAGTTGATATATCCAACTCGCGCCAGTTAGAAGCTTTACCAGGAGAGGCAAAAATCTATGAGAGTGTGGATGTTGCTCCACCTAGCTACCAAAACATGCTAGACAACTCAGTTATGGCCGAAAAGAAACTAACTCTAAAAGAAGATGCCCAGGTGATGATGCTTAAGAATAAGCCAGAGTCTGAGCTGTTTAACGGTACATTGGGAAGAGTTTTGTTCTTTTCAACAGAAAAGCTGATTAGAAGAATGAAAGAGCTTTACGGTAGCTCACCACTTGATGAAGATTTAATAACCGACATGAGGTTGGTTAGCAGAGTAATTGCTCGGCCTGACATAGCCAGCAGTGAGAGATTCATGAAAGAAGTGAATATGAGGCCCATGGAAAGGTTTCACAAGTTACAGACAATGATAAATGACGCTGTGACGACCTCCATCAAAGAACAAGTATTCCCATATGTAAAATGGTCCCTCAACCACGGCAGATACAACTACGAATTAATGCTACCTGAGAGATTTCCTGTCGATATACCAGGTGATAAACTTGGTCTCGAGCGTAACCAATTACCTCTGATGCTCTGCTGGGCATTGTCCATACACAAAGCCCAGGGACAAACTATACAACGTTTAAGAGTCGACTTGAAGAATATTTTCGAATCAGGCCAAGTATATGTGGCGCTTTCCAGAGCAATATCAATGGACTCCCTACAAGTTCTGAACTTTAACCCCAAGAAGATAAGCATTGATCCCAAAGTTAAAGAGTTCTACCGTCAATTGGAAATTCTTGACACTTGATAAGGCTCTCTGAAAGACCCTTTGAATGAGACCATTGACACATAAATTTCTCCAGAATTTTTTTTTCTACAATGAGGCTTACACATAGCAATGCACATATACCAAGGATAGACTTTCTTAATTTTCAATAGAGGTAATCCTTAATGTGTCCGATAGATTCTACATATGCCCAATATACTCAATGTGGGATGTTGACTATACGTAATCACCAAAAACGGCAAACTTGCTGTGACTGTAAAAGTAGGCGTAGTGATGCCTAGATGCCCAATCTTAAAGTTTAGGAGGCTTTCACGAATTTGAACAAACTTTTCGATGATGTTTTATCACTCGAAGAAACATCAGTGGCTGGACGGGGGGTCAAACTGGTAATACTCATGCTATTACGTAGGAGATTGCGAAGTACTCTATGCCTCCGGGGGACAATCACACTGATCACTGAAATTAAATTGCGATTTATAAATAGAAGTCTTTTCAAAAGAATAAGAAGCCAGAAGCCTTGTTTCAGTGATTGCTAAGTGGGATAGAGTTTTCAGCAGAGCTGATTATGTCATTTGTTATAAAGCAATTAGAATATTGATAAGTTATAACTAAAGATATTGATCCCTTCCATTTATTAACTGTTGAACAGTAGTAAATAAAAAAGGTCTCATTAACACGCATTGGTATACAACCAGGTATCTACAACTTTAAAAGAAATTCTAGCGTATCCTACAAATCATATAATGGACGTTGAGAGACAGACATTTAAGGTCTTTAACCAGGACTTCACCATTGATAAGAGGTTCGAATTGATCAAAGAGATTGGCCATGGCGCATATGGTATAGTGTGTTCTGCCAGGTTCACAGAGGCAAGCGAGGAGACTACAGTTGCTATCAAGAAAGTGACCAACATCTTCAGCAAAACACTTCTGTGTAAAAGATCGCTCAGAGAGTTGAAGCTTCTGAGACATTTTAGAGGACATAAGAACATTACCTGTCTTTACGATATGGATATCGTATTCTACCCAGATGGGTCTATAAATGGCCTTTATTTATACGAAGAACTGATGGAATGTGATATGCACCAGATTATAAAATCTGGGCAAGCACTAACAGATGCGCATTACCAGAGTTTCACATATCAGATCTTGTGTGGTTTAAAATATATCCACTCAGCTGACGTTCTACATCGTGACTTAAAACCAGGTAATTTGCTGGTGAATGCCGATTGCCAACTTAAAATTTGTGATTTCGGGCTTGCAAGAGGTTATAGTGAGAATCCCGAAGAGAACAACCAATTTTTAACTGAGTATGTGGCGACCAGGTGGTATAGAGCACCTGAAATCATGCTAAGTTACCAAGGTTACACAAAGGCCATTGACATCTGGTCAACAGGTTGTATTTTAGCAGAGTTTTTAGGTGGCAAACCGTTATTCAAGGGGAAGGACTACGTTGATCAACTGAATAGAATTTTACAGGTCTTAGGTACACCACCTGATGAAACTTTAAGGAGAGTGGGCTCAAAGAATGTCCAAGATTATATTCACCAACTTGGATACATACAAAAGATACCATTTTCTGAATTATTCCCTAATGCGAATGAAGATGCTTTAGATCTCCTGGAGGGAATGCTGGCGTTTGATCCACAAAAGAGAATAACTGTGGATAAGGCACTAGAGCATCCATATCTAACCATATGGCACGACCCAGCTGATGAACCTGAGTGTAACGAAAAGTTTGAATTCAGTTTCGAAAGCGTGAACGAAATGGAAGATTTAAAGCGCATGGTTGTTGATGAGGTACAAAGTTTCAGGGAATTTGTAAGGCAACCTTTAATGGATGACAAATCTCAAGAAGACGAACAACAACAAGGATCTCCCGAGAATTACCAACAGACAAGCCCAACGAATATATCCCCACAACGTTTACATAATAATGGGTCTCATGATCTGTTACAGGAACCAGAATTTTTGACACAGACACCAAATCAGAACTCAACTATTCCGGATCAACTACAGGAATCATTCGTTGGAATCCACTCAGATAATTTACCTGAGCATGATACAGATTTCCCACCGAGACCTCAAGAGAACATTCTGGCATCACCTATGGGACTCCCATCCGCATCTGATCGAAACTCCATGAACAACGATTCCTTCCTCGATTTAGAACGCGAGTTGGAGTTTGGACTGGATAGGAGATATTTATGATTGGAGATAGAGAGATATGCAAAGTAAATAACATATATATTTTTCTACAACCATTAGGTAATGCATTAATTCGTTTAACCGTTTTCACATGCAGTTACAGAGCAAATATAGATCCCAGAAAAGATGCAATCGAACTATTAGCCTTCACTGATGCCGTGTGGGTCCTGTTAGAATATTCTATTTTGTTCCTGAACATTTAGTGAGGTATGATAGGCCAGCTTTGACTCATTTCGATGAATAGTTACCTCAGACAAAGCAGACTTGGCTAAAAGTACATAAAGAGATACTATTCGATCAGAATTCTTAGTTATATGAAGTCATTGTCAATAAAACTTGAGGTAATAGTCTAACCAATGTTGCAAGTACCTTTCAAGCAAGTGAATGTGTTCAGTGGCGAGCCCTTTAAGGGTAATCCAGTGGCAGTGATTAACTGTCTTGATCTAGATGAGAGCAACTACCTGACTGATGAGGAGATGCAATCCATTGCCAATTGGACTAACCTTTCAGAGACCACCTTTATATACAAGAGTCAGAATCCTCAAGCTGACTATAAAGTCAGGATCTTTACTCCGGTAAGTGAATTACCGTTTGCTGGTCATCCAACAGTCGGCACATGTAAAGCATACTTGGATATTGTCGGTAAGCCAATTAGTGGGAACTATATTGTTCACCAGGAATGTGCTGCAGGGTTAGTACCCATCGAGATCAAGGATGGTATCGTATCTTTCTCTGCGCCTCGTGTTGCTCCTACAGAGCTTAGTGACGAAGTTATTGCAGAATATACCAAGATTGTGGGCCATCCATACACACATAGGCCTCAGATGATTGATTCGGGCCCTCAGTGGGTAGTATACTTGGTCGAAGACGCTGACACCTGCTACAACATCAACCCAAATTTCCAGAACTTAAAACTCTTGAACCTGGACAATGACCACTCAGGTGTCATCATTGCTGGTCCACGTAGTGACAATGAATGGGAGATGAGAGCATTTGTACCTGTGCTATCGGTTCCCGAGGACCCTGTATGTGGCAGTGGTGCCGCTGCATTCATTGGCCATTTGCAACAGCGGTTCCAATACAAGGAAACCACAAATGTGAAAATCACCCAAGGAGGCAGACTGAACAGAAATGGTCTAATTGTTGGTCAGATCAACTTAGACAACGAGAAACCTGTCTACAAAATTGGTGGTGTGCCAGTAACCGTGGTTGATGGTACCATCACAGTTAGAGTTTAGAAATGCTACAACATTCACCTGTTGTGGCCATGAGATAAAGAAATAGATAAGAATACATAAAACACCAGCCTTGTAAGTTTATTACCATATAAAAAACAGTATAATAGCATTCAAAGGGCACAGATAAATAGCTCTGGCAGAATAATATTGCTATTATTACCCAGAATTCCAATAATCATGTGATGTTTACGTATATCACAATATAGGGGGTGGTTTGAGACCCCTTCCACATCGAGTTTCCTGGAATACCAAAATAGCAATGCGAAATGGCATGGGTTATTAGCAATTGATATGCCAATTTGCACTGGGATCAACACTCCTTATACCTTGTGATCTAACTGATTCTATTAGGGAGTATCAAATTAGTGTTCGGTTGCCAAGATCTCCACGGCACAAATTTAATAGTTGCTACAATTTGATCTTTCATTTCACCCCTTCCTCGGTCCTAATATTGACTGGGAGAAGTGCAAATATAAAAATCAAGAGGTCTGTGGTAGAGTAGTTTTTTTTTGCTTGATTGACTTGACTCATTGTTGATAGCTCACACAAATTACTGGTCAATAAGTATAATTTGTTGAACATTCTTGCCCAAAAAGCACTTTTTTCGGTTTTCTTTGGTCTTCCAAGATTTTAGAAAAAAGTTATTTTTAAGCTCAAGAAGCACTATGGAGGAACAACCTGAACGGATCAGAGATGATGCCTTCTACTGGAAGAAGCGCTTTGTGGTCGATAGGATGCTGAAGTTTGCGGTGTTGCTTGTACTCCTAGTTTGGGGTAGCGTCTTGCTGCTGAAGATGGTGACGCCTTTGAAAGAGGATCACAAGAGACACCAGTTGCCATCCAATACCACTGTGGATGGTAAGCTGCTAATCAATTTTGACAATATCAGAAACGGTACATTCAAGCCAACTAGACATAATTTACAATGGATCAAGAGCACGAAGAAGGGCTCTGACGATGACATGGGTCTGTATGCCACAAAGATTGATGATAAGTTTGTGATTAAATCTGTGCTAGATGAAGATTACGAGGATGTACTTCTGAAAGAGAAGACTTTCGAGTACGATGGTAAAAATTACACTGCAGATGACATCATAGCTTCTCCAGATCTATCCAAGTTGCTCGTTAGATCCAGCACTGTTAAGAATTGGAGACACTCAAATTTCGGCACATACTTCCTATATGACGCTAAGAAGGCTGAGTTTGATCAATTGGCCGAAAATGTTGCATTGGCTGTCTGGTCGCCAAACTCAGTGGATGTTGCCTATGTACAAAATAATGACATTTACGTTTATTCAACGAAGACAGACGAAACCATCATTGTCACTGATGATGGCAATGAAAATGTCTTCAACGGTATCCCAGACTGGGTTTATGAAGAAGAAGTGTTCAGTAACGACAGAGCGCTATGGTGGTCACCTAATGGTGACTACCTGGCCTTCTTGAAGACAGATGAAACTAATGTTGGAGAATTTTCCATTCCATACTATGCTCAGAAGGAAGATGATGTGTACCCAGAGGTTAAAACTATCAAATACCCAAAAAGTGGTACTCCAAATCCAGTGGTTGACTTATGGGTTCACAGATTTAACGATGACTCTACTTACCCATTGAATGTAAGCAGCCACCATGAGTCTGATTCTACTCTAATAACCGAAGTGACATGGATAAGTGAGTCCTCTCTTGTCACCAAATTCTCCGATAGATCATCTGACGTCAGATTAGTTCTACATTTCAACGCCGATACCAAACATGCAAAGGTTGCTAGAAAAGAGCCTGCTGACGACGGCTGGTGGGAGATAACTCATAACACCTTGCGAATTGCCAAGGATGAAAATATGGGTATCATTGAAGATGGTTATGTCGATGTTGCAAACATTGATGGTTACAATCACCTAGTATATTTCAGTCCAGCTGACTCAAAATACCCTCAAGTTCTAACCTCTGGTGAATGGGAGGTTATCGATGGTACACTAGCATTCAACTCAAAAACAGGGAACCTCTTTTTCATTGGTACTAGAGAAGGAAAGAGTACAGAGAGGCATCTTCTGTATGTGAACATCAACAAACCAAAAGAAGTTCATCAAGTCACTGACGATTCAAAGAGGGGTGTATACACTGCCTCTTTCTCCAGTAAGACCAGATTTGCATTATTGTCATATGACGGTCCTGATGTTCCATATCAAAAGATTATTGAGCTTGACACCGATAAGAGGGATGAGCATATTCACGGGAACTCTATTGGTAAGACTCTTTACTATCTGGAGGAAAACAAGAAGATAAGAGATAACCTTAAAGATTATGCAAGACCTCGCAAGACGTACCAAGAGCTAAATCTTGGTAAAGATAAAGATGGCAATAACATTATTGTGAACTCGTATGAGATCCTCCCAGTTAACTTCGACAGCAAGCTGAAGAATGAATATCCAGTGTTCTTCTTCGCATATGGTGGACCTAATTCACAACAATGCATCGAAAGATTCAGCATCGGATTAGATGAAGTGATTGCCACAGAATTAAATGCTATCGTAGTTGTGGTTGATGGCCGCGGTACAGGCTTAAAAGGTAGACCATTCAGAGCTGTTGTACGTGACAACTTAGGTAACTACGAAGCCGAAGATCAAATCAGAGCTGCCAAGCTTTATAAGTCAAAACCATTTGTCAACTCCGATAAGATATCTCTATGGGGTTGGTCATATGGTGGTTACCTGACTTTGAAGACCTTGGAGAAAGACGCTGGTGAGAACTTCAAGTTCGGTATTTCTGTTGCACCAGTAACTGATTGGAAATTGTACGATAGTGTGTACATCGAGAGATATATGCATACTCCACAGGAAAATCCTGAAGGTTATGAGAAATCGAAAGTCAGCGATGTAGAAGCTTTAGGTAAAGCTAGAAGGTTCTTAATCATGCATGGAACAGGTGACGACAACGTACATTTCCAACATACCTTGAAACTGCTGGACAGATTAAACTTGAAAGCAATTGAGAACTATGATGTGCATGTCTTTCCAGACTCAGACCACGCCATCAAATACCACAATGCTAACGATATGATCTACAACAGAATCGTTTCATGGACCAGAAAGGCTTTCAACGGGGAATTTGACCCTAAATAATTGGACAAGAACAGATGCGCAGCTGTTATGAAAGAAACTTAATGGGAACGAACCTATTATCTATAATGTAACTTCTAAATATGGAATATAGTATGCACTGTATAAGTACTAGACTACTCTATATAGGCCAGCACTATTAATATGACATTTCAAGATATTCCCATATTACTATCACGTACATAGTTATATATAGGCTTTCTGTGTGGGAAACAACGAAAAGTGGCAAAAAGCTCCAATGAAGGGCCCATCTTCCCCCTTCTGGAATTATAAGAACAAAAGTGTCCAAGAAAGTTTCATCTAGCACAGGTTCGGACAATCTGTAAGCGCCTATTAGTTCAGGTCAATATTCTACTACTTGAATCCATTGCCCGCTTATCTACACTGCTTAACGACCGGAATTGGTATCGTTTGTTTTCATTTTGAAAATAGTGGAATAAGTAGTTACATTGTGAAGGTATTTAGATTATCTGTCAAGCATTGAAATTTTACCTGTCATAGGATAACCAATTATAGAGTATGAGTACTGATAAGAAGAAAGAGGAAGTTCCCAAGCCGGAGACGGAAGATCTAACGGTGAAGGATGAAACCAAGAACAAGGACAAGAAGAAAGCTAACGAGGAAGAAGAACTGTCTGAAGAAGACCAGAAGCTTAAGGGTGATCTGGAAATGCTAGTCCAGACTTTACTGGAAGATGACTCGAAACTATATGAGACCACGTTAACTCAATTGAAGGAATTCATTAAGAATTCTACAAGTTCTATGACTGCGGTTCCAAAACCTCTCAAGTTTCTACGTCCATTCTACCCTGACTTATGCAAGGCATATGACAAATGGTCCGATAAGGATCAGAAATCTTCTTTGGCAGATATGCTATCGGTATTAGCCATGACATATTCTGACACGCATCAACATGATTCACTAAGATTTAGATTATTATCTGACACATCGAATATAGCTAGTTGGGGTCATGAATATGTTCGCCACCTGGCACTTGAGATTGGTGAGGTTTATAATGAACAAGTTGAGAAGGAGGCCGAGGACAACTCAACTTCCACAGAATCTTCACCACAACCGCCACACATGAACTTTGAATTCTCAAAAGATGTTATCCTACAGTTGTCATTGGAAATAGTGCCATATTTTATGAAGCATAACGGTGAGGAAGATGCTGTGGATTTACTACTAGAGATAGAAGCCATTGAAAAACTACCTCAGTTTGTTGATGAAAACACTTACAAGAGAGTTTGCCAGTATATGATTGCCTGTGTACAGCTACTTCCACCTCCAGAGGATATTTCCTTTTTACAAACTGCTTACTCTATCTACTTATCAGAATTACAACTACCAGAAGCACTTTCACTGGCAATTAGACTTGGTAACGAAGATATGATAAGATCTGTTTTTGATGCTACATCTGACCCTATAGTTCATCAACAGTTGGCCTACATCCTAGCAGCTCAGAGGGTTCCTTTTGAACATCCAGAACTACAGGAAATTATTGGTAACACTAAACTGTCCGAACATTTCCTATATTTGGCCAAGGAACTAAACTTATTAACTCCAAAAATTCCTGAGGATATTTATAAGAGTCACTTGGACAGCTCAAAGTCTGTTTTCAGCAGCGCCGGACTGGATTCTGCGCAGCAGAATTTGGCTGCTTCATTTGTTAATGCATTCTTGAATCTTGGTTACTGCAACGATAAAATGATTACAGATAATGACAATTGGGTCTACAAAACGAAAGGTGATGGTATGACATCTGCAGTGGCAAGTATAGGTTCCATTTACCAATGGAATATTGATGGCCTACAGCAATTAGATAAATATCTCTATGTCGATGAACCTGAAGTAAAAGCTGGTGGTTTACTAGGTATTGGTATCGCCTCCGCTGGTGTTCACCATGATGTAGAACCAGCGCTACTTCTACTTCAAGAATATATCAACCATTCAGATACAAAGATCAGCACAGCTGCTATCTTAGGTATAGGTATTGCATTTGCAGGTAGTAAGAATGACGAAGTGTTAGGTCTTCTGTTGCCAGTCGTATCCAATACTGAGAATTCACTAGAATTAGCTGCTATAGCTGCATTAGCCCTATCGCATGTTTTTGTTGGTACATGTAATGGTGATATTACTACAGCTGTTATGGATAATTTCTTAGAACGTACACCTCTCGAGTTGAAATCAGAATGGGCTAGATTCTTAGCCCTTTCTCTGGGTTTGCTATACCTAGGACAAGGTGAGCATGTTGATGATGTCTTAGAAACCATTAACGCTATAGAACACCCAATGACCTCTGCCATCGAAGTTTTAATCAGCTCCTGTGCCTATACTGCCACTGGTGACGTTCTATTGGTTCAAGATCTCCTGCATAGATTGACACCTAAGGCCGTCAAATCAAGCGATGAAGACGAAGATGAAGACAATGAGGAATTAAGCCAGGAAGATATGAATGGTATTAGTGCTTTCTTGGGTAAGAAAGAAAATGAAATTGCAGAAGAGCCACAAGGCAATGAAGGTGCAGATAATGAAATGGAAGTGGACTCTCATCAAGATGAAACAACCACAGGGGAGAACAATGTTAAGAAAGAGGAGAATGAAGAAGAAAAGACTGAGAAGTCCGAGAAGACAGAGAACGATGAGGAAGAAGAGGACGAAGAAGAAAGTAAGGATGAAGGTGCCAACGATGAGCTTGCTTATGCTGTTATTGGTATTGCATTAATTACTATGGGTGAAGAAATTGGTAAAGAAATGTCTCTACGCCATTTCGGCCATTTGATGCATTACGGTAATGAACATATTCGTCGTATGGTTCCACTAGCCATGGGTCTTGTATCTGTTGCGGATCCTCAAATGAAGGTATTCGACACTTTAACACGATTCTCACACGACCCTGATTTAGATGTTTCAATGAACTCTATATTTGCCATGGGTCTATGTGGTGTAGGTACGAATAACGCAAGATTAGCCCAATTATTGAGACAGCTCGCTAGTTATTACTCTAGAGAACAAGATGCCTTATTTATAACTAGATTGGCCCAAGGTCTTGTACATTTGGGTAAAGGTACCATGACTATGGACATATTCAACGACGCCCATGTTTTAAACAAAGTGACATTAGCTTCTTTGTTGACAGTTCTTGTTGGCCTAATATCCCCAAGTTTCATTCTAAAACACCATCAACTATTCTACATGCTAAACAGTGGTGTAAGACCTAAGTTCATCATCACATTAAATGAGGAGGGTGAACAAATCAAGGTTAATGTTCGTATTGGCCAAGCTGTGGAGACTGTTGGCCAAGCAGGTAAACCAAAGACTATTACTGGATGGATTACACAATCAACTCCAGTTCTTTTGGGACACGGTGAAAGAGCTGAACTTGAAAATGACGAGTATATCAGTTACACGAATAACATTGAAGGTGTTGTAATTCTAAAGAAGAATCCTAACTTCCAAGAAGAAGAGTAACTTATATAGAGCATTTCATACAAACAATTTTGCTGCAACGTAGGAATCCGGAGATAAACATGTATAATTTAATTAATATATAGTGCTTCAAACAAATACATCGAAAAGCAAATACTTAATTAAGCAGCATACAAAAAAGTATATGGTAAATTTCCTTAGGTATAATATTGCGTTATTAATATATGCATAAAAAAGTATTTAAATTTGTTATAAAACCAGCAAAGCTAAATTATATAAACTACATTCTAGTCCATCACCTATGTGGAAGAATTAAAGTAACCCAAGTCACATCTATTCTCCCCGAAGAACTGATTAAAACTGTCTAATTGTTCTATTCCATATTAAAAATGGAATTAACTTCTCCATAGTAACAGTTCAATGTAAGTCAAAACTGTCTACTGGAAATCGGCTGCTTTACCGGCCATCAGCAAACCAACGATCAAACCCAATAGACCCAAAATAGAACCAAAAATTTCTATAACTAGAATCTTAACGAACAAGGAGGAGTCTGCGGCATCTGCAACAGCAGCAGTAGCTCCTGTGATACCGACAGATACACCACATATTAGATTTGAGACACCCACTGTCAGACCAGCCCAAAATAAGGAGTAGCCGGTGTACAGGTTAGATTTTGAGTAAAGCGAATCCTTCGATGACACAGTTAATTTAGAAGAAAAGACGATTGCCATAATTAAACCATAGATAGCCACCACTTCACAGAAGATAATGGAGATCAAGTTCTTTGTAGTGATTCTAGGTGCCCGCACACCAGCACCAATCATAGATGACCCCGTGATAAAGATACCCCATGCGGCACCCACAACACTTAGACCTATACAAGAGGCAATACCAAGATTTGCCCACATATATGGAGAGGTTTTTGACAGGAATCTGCCGATATCAATATCGGACCCATGTCCTGTCAACATTTTGCGAAGTGCATAGACCACCACCACAAATAGCACCAAGTAGTAGAAATAGCGGGAATAGTTAATCTTGCCGACAAGAGGCTTATCAGCAACAACAGCCATGATTGTGTGTTGAAATTTATATTTTTGTGTAGAGGTTTTTCTAGATCAAGGCAATTTCTAGGTTTTAAATCTATAGTAACCTATCTTATCCACCTAATATTTTTCCTTAATTTCTGGTAGGTTCCCTGTTATCGAGGTAGCAAATGTAGCTCTACTTTCAGCGTTTGAGCAAGTTAACTCCACTTTCTAATTGAGACAATTCCGTCTCCAGCCTGAAACAGTTATAGTCTCCCTAACAATTACAAGACGTGCATTCCTTTCTAATTGACTATTATTGCTCGTCTCACTGCTGTCTTAGACTTTTGGCAAATGGCCGAATTGGGAAAAACCTTCAATCATTATATACGCAACATTTGAGTTGCTATTTGAGTAGTATGTATAATAAGCTATTTCATCAAGAATAGTAACTTTCTGAAGACTATACTGTTTAGTTACACTGACAGAGCGCATCATATCGTTGATATTGAATGCTATTAGCGGTTGGAATGCTTGAATGTTACAGTGATTAGTTCTTATAATATGTTATATACCGTGCTAAAATATTAATGATGTGTAAAAGAGTTGACGGTCATTCCAAGGGGACCTTTGATTTCATTATATTGAGGGAGGGGTGTTGAATGTATATTTATAATTGTTCTACAGTGACACCTTCGTATGCTGGTTCCAGTAGTTTCCAGGTACATTTGACGTTCTTCTTGTGGAATCCGTTGATGATCTCTGCGGCGATATCCTCGAAGTTCTCTGTAGCCAAGGCCAGGATAGTTGGACCAGCACCAGATAGACAGATACCTAATAGTCCTGGATATGCTGTTGGTGTGACACTGTTCAGAATCTCAGTCAGGCCTGGGATCAAGGTCTTTCTGTATGGCTGGTGAACACGATCTTGCATTGCAGGGTAGATCAACTTGGCATCTGGTGGGTCTAATGTCAAAGCCGTGGTCAAGACAGCCAATCTTTGCAAGTTGAAAACTAAGTCCTGGGTGGTGTATGCCTTTGGTAGGACACCACGAGAGTCAGCAGTGGACAACTCAAATTGTGGGATAATAGAAATACACTTAATAGCTGGGTTCCATTGGTATTTGACATGTCTACCGATGTCGGAAGGTGGTAATGGTGGAACCAAACCGGTATCTTCACCACCAGATGGTTCAGGTAGCACTTCACTCAGAGGAATTTCTCTTCTTTCCATTTCTTGGGTAGTCAAGTCCCTCAAGAAAGAACCACAGAAACCACCCATCATGGCGGCGGTAATGTTATCTGGGTGACGTTCAATCATTAGACAGTAGTCGAGCATACGTTGCTTAGAGAAACCTAATTGACCTACTTCATTACCTAACACTACACCGGCAACAACGGCAGCACCAGAGGAACCTAGACCACGACCCAATGGGATAGGGTTGTGAACATTGATCTTGGTTCCACTTGGGAACTTCCTGATATCATTACAGCGCAGCACATACAACGCAGTTCTTGTTATTAAATTGGCATCAGATTCCAAAGGTACTGAGTCATAACCTTCACTGTCCTCAGTATAGCTCAACTTACAATTGTTCTTGTCATCGTTGGTCTCTTGGGCATTCAATGCATCAATCTCAACATCTAGCTCCAAAAATAGGTTCAAACCGACACCTAGAACATCATAACCAGGACCAATGTTGGCCGATGAGGCAGGAACCTTTATCTTAAAGTGACGAACCATTTTTATATTATGTTTTTATTTTAATTGTTATGACTGTGCAAGCTTTCAAAGCGTTAATTCCTCCACCAGTTTTAGGGTAAAACGACCGCTGAAACAACACAATTAAACTGCTTTACTGGCACTCGAGTGACAAAAATTTAATACCGATATTAAAGAAACAAAGAGTAATAGTGTTTAAGTATTGATTCTAGAATGGCTCAAACTCTGACTAAAAATCGATGAGTTTCTTGAATTTTTGAAAAATTTTTTGGCAAAAACAAACTAAGCCCGATGACACATCATAGTTGCAAATGAGCCAAGCCAAGGGTTTATAATGTCGTTGATATTGTTGGGCAAACGATATGGAATACAACGGGTATTGTCCAAGAAAGATAGCACGCCAGCGCAATGTTGAGAAATTCTTTAAGAGTTGCGCAAAGACGAGGCTATTTTCAAGTCTCGCGGTTGAAGAATGGCCTGAGAGTTGCCACGAGTGATACACCTGGGCACTTCAGTGCATTGGGTATGTACGTAAGCAGTGGGTCCCGTTACGAGACAGGTAGTTTAAAAGGTTGTACACATATTGTTGATAGACTAGCGTTCAAATCGACAAAGAATATCGATGCGCGTTCGATGATGGAGACTTTAGAACTATTAGGGGGAAATTACCAGTGCACTTCCTCGAGAGAATCAATGATGTACCAGGCCTCTGTGTTCAATAGGGATGTGGAAAAGATGCTAAACTTACTTGCAGAGACTATTCGCTTTCCAAAAATTACTGAAGAAGAGTTACAAGAACAAAAATTTACCGCACAATATGAAATAGACAACATTTGGACCAAGCCGGACTTGATCTTGCCTGAACTGTTACATAACACTGCATACTCAGGGGAGACTTTGGGTTCCCCTCTTATTTGCCCCAGAGAAATATTACCATCCATTACAAAGAAAAGCTTGCTGAACTATAGGGAAAAGTTCTACAATCCCGAAAATACCGTCGCTGCCTTTGTTGGGCAACCTCATGAGAAATCCATTGAATTAGCAGAAAAATATTTGGGTGATTGGACTACAACAGGTGAGCCTTTATATAAAACTGCTGCACATTATACCGGTGGTGAAACATGCATACCATCTGCTCCTGTATTTGGAACAATGCCAGAACTAATGCACATACAAATTGGTTTTGAAGGGTTACCTATTGACCACCCTGACATATATGCTCTAGCCACATTACAGACATTGCTTGGAGGTGGTGGCTCATTTAGTGCAGGTGGACCTGGCAAGGGTATGTATTCCCGTTTATACACTCATGTTTTGAACCAGTACTATTTCGTTGAAAACTGTGTCTCTTTTAACCATGCTTACTCTGATTCTGGTATTTTTGGCATATCACTTTCATGCATACCTCAAGCAGCACCTCAAGCAGCAGAAGTTATCGCACAACAATTTTATAATTGTTTCGCAAATGGCGCCTTACGTCTAACAGATGCAGAGGTTTCAAGGGCCAAAAATCAACTAAAATCGTCCTTGCTAATGAACTTAGAATCAAAACTAGTAGAACTAGAAGACATGGGTAGACAAGTTTTGATGCATGGCAAAAAGATACCTGTATCTGAAATGGTTTCTAAAATCGAGTCCCTCACAACAAAAGATATTAGTAGAGTCGCAGAGATGGTATTTACAGGTAAAGCTCACAACAAGGGCAATGGAACCGGTAGGGCGACGATTGTTATGCAAGGTGATAGAGCTGCTTTTGGTGATGTTCAGGAAGTGCTTGGTCACTACGGTCTTGGTTCAAGCTCTTTTAGCACTGACCAATCAAAATCATCAACAACAAAGCTGAAATGGTTTTAGATATTCTAATTCTTGTTTTACAATTACCAAGCGACAATTTTTAACAGGTATAAGAAGCCCACATTTTCTTGGTTACATACGTTTTGGGTTCATGTAAATAACTGTGACTAAGGTATAAACTTGTACATTATAGAGTAGAACAATTGTATACATAAAAAAACAAAAGACCTAATTTAATAACTTTTTAACAATATTGTCAAAGTGCCATCAAGGTATATAACATTAAGCAAATGCTTTTAGAAGTAATTTGCTGATAATGATCATATTGGTCGAAGCATTTGCATGTTTGTACCATACTCATGTTTGCACCATTACCTCCTCTTCATTTCTTTGCGAGAAATTATTAGTGCCTCCTGATGCGACATGATATCTTTGCTTCCACAGCATTAGTTCTCTTTCCATTTCATTCATCTTCTCTTGGTATTCCATGTTTTCCCTTACAACCTTTTTCATGTCAATTTCTTGTTGGGAAATATACTTTTCTAATTGATGCATCTGATCATTGTATTTCATGACTGTTTCTTCAAATTTCGTTCTATCACCATTTGCAGTTTCTATTACCTCAACCTGTGAGGCATTTCTAGCTTCAAGCTCATTGATTGTCCTTTCGAGTGCCTTCGACTTTTTCATTTCTTCAATTTTCATGTCTCTTTCATCATTTAACAATGTTTCAACTTCATGTATTTTCCTGAGCCAAGCTTCTTTCTCGGAGGTATCAGATAATCTTTGATCAAGATCCTTTATAGTTTCTTCTAATCTAACTGTGACACTTTTCAATGTCTCCGCCTCTTCAACTAAATCAATATTTTTCTGCTTTTCTTCATCATATTTCATTTTGTATGATTCAAGATCCATTTGAATAGACTTCACTAATTGCTCATTCCTCTCATTTTGCTCGGTTTGTAAACGAAGTGTCTCCTCGAGGTTCCTTAACTTATCATTAACATCAACATTGTGTTTTACTGTCGCGTTGAACTGCTCTGTAGAATTACCAAGTTCAGATCTTAGTCTGTCTGACTCTTGAAGTAGAGTATCTCTTTGTTGACTTAGGGCTTCATAATCATCGTTTAGCTTTTTCAAATTTGACTCCATATCAATCAATTTTTGGTTCAAATCTTTGATAATTTCTTGATTTTCGTCTCTCTCCTCACCCAACTGACCAACAATAGTTTCGTAATGCTCAGATTGCTTTAGTAAATGTTCTATTTTGGCTTCTGAGTCGTTCTTCAATGTTTCTAACTTGTACTTCAATGTCGATATTTCTTTCTTAAATTCACCACTATATTTTGAAGATTCATCCAAGGCCTCCTTCAATCTCTCAATTTCATTGGTATACCTTGAAACATCACTGCTTGTGTTCAATCTCTCCTTGAAATGATGCACATCGGTTTGAAGTAATTGATTCATATCTTGGACTCTCTTGAGCTCCAAGAGTGTTTCTTGTAATTGCATGTCTAAATCATTCTTTTCTGTTTCGCGATCCCAGATAGTCTTATCTTTTTGCTTATTTGAGCTTTTGAGTTTTTCAATAACAGTTGCCATTCCCTTTATATCATCTTCTGCTTGTTTTAACGCATGATTATATTCTCTTAACTGAGTCTCATTGGCATTAAGATCACTCAAACAATCTTCGTATTGCTGCCTTTGTTGACGTAAATTAGAAGTCAGCATTTCCTTTTGTCGTTCAGTGGATTCTAAATCTTTCTGAAGTCTTTCAACTTGCTCCTCTAAAAGAACTTCTTTTACACTACCTTGTTTGATTTCATGCTTTAAACTACCACAAATATTCTCAAACTCAGAAAGCTTATCTTGAAGCTTGAAATTCTCGATCTTGTAAAACCTTAACTCCTCTTCATACTTGGAAATGCTATCCTTATTTGTGAATATCTCACCACTAGGTAGGTTTGTTCTATCTTTGAAAGGCAATGAGCGTAGCTTATTTTCCAAAGCGCGGACATGCTCTTCACTAGCCTCATACTTGATCTTGTAAATATCAGAAGTTGAATCAACCTTTTGAATCAATTCAAATTTAGAATGCAGAGCTGTTATTGCTGCCTCTGCTTCTTTATGTGCCTTCTGTTCTGCATTCAATTGCATTTTTAGGTGTTGAACTTCGAGGAGGATTTGCTCTACATTGACATCAGAAGGTTTTATATCCGAGAGCAATTGATCTATATCAGCCTGCATCCCTTTGTTTTCTAGGAAGTGTTTTAGTTTCTTTAGTTGTGCCTTTACTGTCTGCGACTCAAAAGAAGAAGAAGCAAGTCTAGTTTCGGTGAACCTTAATCGGGATATCAGATTTTTATTTTCTTCAATTGCTTCTTCTAAAGAAGTAGATTGTTCATGGAGAGCCGTTTTGATTTCGTAATATTTCTTGAGTAAAACATCTTTGTCCGCATTGGATAAGTCATCCAAATGTAAACTTGTTTGAACTACTCGATCACCTAATAGCTTTTGATTGAGGTATTTGTTAAGAGATTTTTCATCTTCAAGTTGTTTCTTTAGAAGTGAAATATCCGATCTCGACTCCATTGGACTATTCTCTTTATTTATATGCTCCTGCTTAGCCATTTCCTCAATTTGGTTCTTCATTTGGGCATAGTTTTCGTTCGCTTTCCTTAGAGCCATTTTCATTTCAGACAATTCTTTAGACAATTTATCATTTTCAGCCATCAAGCTATCTCTTTGCTTTAGAATCTCATTTATTTCACCTTGATTGGAGGCAAACCTAGCCTTCAATCTTTCAATCTCCTTTTCTTTAGATGAAACTTGTTGGATAGTGTTAGCATGTAATTTTTTGCTCTTTCCAACCTCTTCTCGCAACTCAGCATTCTCGTTGAGAAGAGATTTCAATTTTGTTAGGGCAACATTACAGTTCTTTTCCAAAGTTTGCAGTTTTATATCTAGATCTTTGTTTGATATATGCTCCTTCTGCTTCAATTCATCAATAATATGGTCTCTTTCTTTGATATCATGGCTGAGTTTCTCTATAACCCTCTCCTTTTCCATCTTTTCATTCTCAAGCTTCTTCAGAACTTCAGTATCCATGGAAATTTGCCTAGTAATATCGCCCTTTTCAGATTCCAAAGAAGAGAGCTTTCTAGTTAGCTCTGCAATAGAAGCATCTTTCTCATTGTTCTTTTCTTCAAGTTTTTGCCTGACTAGTTCCAATTCTTGAATTTTTGAGATTGCCGCCTCTTTCTCAGAGAGTAAGGTACTTTTATCTTCTCTAATTTCCTTGATCATTGTCTCGATTTCTCTTTGCTGTTCATTTGATTTTGATAATAATTGCTCATTTCTTTTGAGTTTTTCCTTTTCAACATCTAATAAATTTTTAACGTCATTTAACTCATTAAGCAGATCATTGTGTTTTGCAGTATGTATTTTCTTTTCAGTTTCAACTGCTGTCAACTTTTGTTCCAGGACCTTGATCTTTTCTGTGTATTTTCTGCTATCTACAATATTTTGTGATGATGCCAACAATGGCTTTATTTTCATATACATGTTAAACCATGGGTCTTGCATTTTTTCATTATACTTCCGGAATACATTCCCTATCATTTCTGATGCCCGCATCTTTTGAATTTCACCCTTAGTTCTTTTCCTCTGTGACCATCCTCTAATTATCGAGTTAAACCTAACTGTTATTTCAAATAATATACTCTCTTTCTTACTTTCCAGCTCTGCAAGAGTTCCTGCTTTAAAGAAAAGCTTGGAAGTACCAACTTTATATGTTGTTGGATCCAGATGAAGTTCGGAGATCAAGATTTGAGAGCTCTGCTTATAGTTGATTGCATCACTTGATTTATCTAGGTGTTCCGATAATATCCTATAGCGTTCATAAAACTCCTTGAATAAGATACGATTCGGATAACCTTCTCGCGCTATTCTTATACCCTCTAAAACACCATTGCATCTCAGCTGATCTAAAATCAATCTTCTGTCAAATGTCTCTGACATTTTTTTATTGTTTGGGATGATGCATCTCACAAAGTGTGGATTTGTTAGGGCTAATTGTGATAACAATGAAGATTGTTGCTCCCTATGGCGTGATAGGGCAGTCTTCAGGTTGGTTCGACCTTTTCCTAGACTGCTAATAGAAGCTGATGAAGAAGAGTGAGTCAATCTTGTTGGTGAGGATGATGGGGAACTAATACTTTCAAATCCACTGAAGAACTCCGAAATCAATCTATTCGATGAAACTGATAAAATATTAACTAGATTCTCATTTAGGGGGTCCTTATTTTTTGCTAACCACCCATTAACATGATACTCAACATCGCCAGCATAGTGTTTTAAAACAAAACACATATCTAATTTTGATCTCTTGAATTTTGTAGAGTTTTGTTGCCAAGTTGATATTAGTTTAGAGTAGAATGAGGAATCTTCCGATTTAGGTAAAATTGTTTCTTCATCAAGAAGCGGTAATATACCTGTTGGTGGTCCTTTTGCTTCCAATAGATTTATTGTCGATTGTAGATCTTTTCCATAATCTACATAATCCCATTGAATGTTTTCCTTTAAGTACTCACTTTGTTCCAGTACAAACATATGATGATTAAAGAACTGTTGAAGCTTCTCATTCGTATAGTTAATACAGAGTTGTTCAAAAGAATTATGCTCAAATATCTCAAAACCAGCAATGTCCAACAATCCTATGTAGTTAGCTGTCATAGATCCATGGTTAAGACTCATATTAATTGTATCCACAATATATCCAAATAGGTGCTCATATAATGTTCTACACAGAGAGTTGATGATAAAACGGGCCTGATTTGCATTTTTAGCCTGCGATACCCATTCTCTACCTGCTTTTGACCGCGGTTTCAAGATTGCCGTTTTGAAATCACTCTCTGAAACACCTAGCAATGTAGCAATTGCAGATATGTCGGATTTGAAGGATGCCTGTTCAGATTTCTCAGATACAAATTCTATGTTTCCACAATGTAAGATGACAGCTACAATTTTAAAAATAGAGTTAATCTGATCTTTACCAAATCCAACTGTTTCAAGTGCAACTAGCAACTTTTGGAACTCTGCAGCATCGTCAACCCCGGGTATCACATGATTCGAGTTTGCTAATATTTGATAATGTGCGAAATCATTTGATGACAATTTATATATGGACTCAAGATCTTTCTGTGATGTACCTTTCAACAATTGATAAAATATATGATAATTCCTTTCATTTCTATTTTCATTGGTAATCCTTGACTTTTCTAATAGATACCATTCTATGAACGCTCCATTGATCTTCCCACTTTGATCAAATTCTATTTTTATGAATTTACCAAATCTGGATGAGTTATTATTACGCACAGTTTGGGCGTTACCAAAGGACTCCAAAACAGGATTACTTTGTAAGATTTTCATTTCAAAGTTATTTGAGACTTCAAACGAGTCTGATGTTATAGATGCCAAATACTGCAGGATTTTCTTTGTATTCTCGGTTTTACCAGCACCAGATTCACCTGTGACCAAAATGGATTGGTCTTGTTTTTTGGATTTTAAATCACGATAGGCGCTTTCTGCGACTTCAAATATATGTGGTTTTTGAGAGGTTTCCTCATTAGAACTGTGATAGGATTTGATAGTAGAGTTTGAATACAGGTTGCTTATTTCTTTATATGGATTGATTGCAACCAAAAACAAACCAGAGTACGTATATATGAGATTGTCCTTATACCTGTTCTCCAAATTGTTTAGTACACTAGGCTCATTTAGATGTGTTAACTCAGACATATTGTCAACTCTGTCGAAGTTTGCTGGGTTTACTGGAAATATCTCGGAAATTTTGAAAGTGGCTGTTTCACCGTCATTGTCTTTCTTGACTAAACCTACTTGCTGCTCAACACCAGTAAATTTATCCTTGACTATATCTGTATTCAACAAGTCACCACGGACAAATATCTCTACTGGGTCGGGAACCCACACTCTCATATCTTGATTCATTATTAAAATGGGCCAATAGTGCCTTCTGAGATGTATGTGATTGTGTGTTAACGATAGTGAAGGCTCCGACTTATATTAGTAGATTGAATCAGACTACTAGAACCAGATGTTTAACTCACTTATATGAAATAAAGCTTAAAATATCTTCAAAACAGTCGTGTTTTTCTAGTGATATATTATTTGTATTTGTGATAGTCTTTGAAGTTTTTCCTTTAGCGAATGGATATGATTAGCAATAGTTTGTTGATCAGTTGTCCGTTATCAATGTATAACACTAGATTAATATTCTTTTTAATCTTTCAAACTTAAATTGTCCATTAAAATATAGATTAAAAGCATCCAAAGGGCCTTAAATTTAGTTTATTTTCTTCTGTTACAATGTGCTCACTGTTGGCAATAGAGATGGCTATTCTGATACGATTTTATGCAAAGACTTCAAATTGTCAACACTTGATCTGTATTAGCTGTCTTCATTAAGTTATTGAATTACCCAAAAGGGTAATTGAAAACAGTCCAAGATGAAAATCCAAAATTTTCGATTTCAGCCTGGCTAAAAATGTTATTTTTTTTTGGTGTTGTCATGGGTCCTTTCATTTTGTAGATAGTTACATCACATGATTTTAGGTCTAATTGTTGCTTTCTCTTGCAGTTTAGGGTGTTGTCTACAATTGAGCCCTAAAAATTTGAAAATTCAGTTTACTTCAACCCTAAGCATCTTGATGATTATTGTGGTTGTACATAACCACAAGGTATTTCCAAGACCTCTAAAGTTCTCAAAAATATAGTTCACATCCAGAAAAACACTTGATTCAGATGTATAATTTTTTATTGTTTCATTTTTTTTTTTGTTTTACTCAAATGAATTTCGTGAGACAATTTACCCTTGGGAGGAATTTGCAAGGCTTTGTTAAAACTATCTCACCCTAGCGGGAAAGCAAAGCTCATCCTCAACTAAAACAAGACCAATAATGCTTGCTCTTACCAAACCAGCAGTTTATTGTAAACGCTACATTTTTTTTTTACTCTACTGACGGAGTGTTTACTTTCTCTGACTTTAAATTTTATCATGTTCTCGAACAGGCGCTTCAGGCTCAGGTGCGCCATATAAAGAAATTGAATGATAACCTCTTAGTACAAAAATAATACATCATTGTTTGATACGTAAACAAAAGCAATATCAGATAAAAATATTGGGATTGAACATCGTTAGCCTTTTTTTGCCGTCCTTACCCCATGAAATACACTGATTATAGTGCAGTATTCGAAAAGTAAAAAGGCAAAATAGTTAATCTTTTGATGTGGGGTTAACTTTATCTTCACGTAAAATACAAGGAGGATAAATTATGAAATATTTTATCGCTATTCATACTTCACACTTTTCCTGAAATATTGCCCTACTATGCAAAAAGACTAGTAATTTTCCAAAATTAATGGAATAGACAGATTATTATATCCCACTTTAGGTCATATATGAATTTGATGTAAGACAAGAAGGGAAACTTATCTGTGCCATTCAGTAGGAATGGATATTGCCAACGAACTGAATCTGGAACAACGGACAAAGTGCATAACACTTTTACTGTTGGGCTCCCATTTTCTCCAAACTTTTCTCTTTAGACCTTCACAATATTTAGTAACATTATTTGTGCTAACATCACATATGCTACCCTATTTAGCGAGACCTTACTAATAGCATACAAATTCAATACACTACAACAGTAAGCCATGCTCGCTCAGAGGAATAATACCAATTAGGTGGGATAGATACTTTACACCGGGCTATTCTATTAAAACTGGGGTCGTTACGGCATTTTATTATTTGAATGGAATGCCATGACGTTACGTTACTAAAATACCTCGAATTTCGATAAAAGTGGGATACTTGGACCATTTCGAGAAATGAACCTCGTTAGACACTGTATTGTTGTAGCACGGGATAAGATGTGAAATATCCCACACTATAGTTACATATTTTTTTGGAGGAACTTGTTCGAAGTCCTTGTTACTAATGCTATTATTTTCATGTAGGTATACTGATTCTTCCTTGTTGCATATATTTAAAGAACCATCCGAACAACTGTTATTATTAAGCAAGCACACAGTGCAGAACAAGCAGAATAGTGGGGGTGAATAAAAAGGTGGGATATTATTATTAGATAAGGTGTCCTTGTTCCCCGTTAAACAATATCTACCCCGGACGTTTTCTGACAATTCGATCGATTAGGAAATTCGTGGAGTTAAACTTCTTCTGGGGTCAACCATTTATTTTCTTTTTTCAAACAAAATATCGTACAACTACGAGAAAATAAAATTCTGAATAAGCAGGACCATTGTACCAGTACTTTTAATTTCTTTTTGAAGATATTTCCCTCGGGCCTAGGGGATGTGTTTCTTAAAAGCGCAGAGTCAAAACCTTCAACTACTGATGTTTCTAAGTAAACGATAGTTGCTTATAGTTGAATGTAGACGTGGGTTTTTCTTGACTGCCGTGAAAAAATGGTCAAAGAAACTAGACCGTTGAGTGTATTTTTCGAAATAATAATCCCGTGAAACAGACGTGTACCTGGTACCTGGAATACGGCACTGCAATCCAGGAACAGTATTTCTTTTTTGTCCGACGCAAGCAAAAACCAGGGCCAACAATTGGATTAATGTTGGCACCCTCAAACCCGAGAGAAATGCTGGCAGTGAATCTTACCTACAGTGTATATACAATGGGGAAGTTACTCCAGAAAATAATGTCGCTGCCAGATTTGTACATGTCAGGGACCAGACCTGCGGAACTAAATAACGTACATCCCCGTATTTTTTCTGTTCGAAGATGGAGCAACCAAAATAACGAAAACTGTTATATAAGTAGTCAGATAATTTGATTTATTTTCCCCACCAATCTTGATAGTTGAGTCTTCATTGGTTCTCGAAACGGTATATTTCTCTATATTCATCTTTTCTGTTTCTCATACTCTAGAGTCAGTGATTCACATACAATAATACGCTATCTAAGAATAATACATCTCTAATTTTGGCTGCTATTTCAAAAAGAAAAGGATCTAGATAGTGACTCAAATTTTAATAGAGTACTCAGCTTTTTTTTTTTTTTTTACAGAAATTAACATAAAGATACAAATCAAATCTGATTTTGACGCTCTAAAGAATGGAAATTCTTTTATATGATGTTAGTGATAACCCCACGCCAAGATGCCTTGACAATACTGCTCGAATTACGGTAATGGGAGAGCATGGCAGTGGTAAGACTACATTAATAACGAGGTGGCTGCGAAATATGTTCATCCAAGTTGACCAAGGAGATTATGATATTTACACCACTCATGTTGCTAGACAAAACATACACCAGTACGACCACGAAATCAATGCTGCTCTATCGAAGACCAAGTCCGAGATGCTCGCTAAGAATCCGAGTGATGAAAATATTGCACCTGCTATGACCAGGGCTAGTAGTTACAAGAACAGACATCCCTTGAAAGTCCAGATTCTGGATGCTGAGCCGGTTGAGATTGGCGAGTATTCAGACTTAAGAAACATGCAAATCGAGCAATCCGATGCTTTCATCCTTTGTTTTGATTGTGCGGATAGTAATGCTGTTGATGAACTTCGAGGCTATAAACGTAAGATAGACTCAATCCGTGGGAATGCTTTGATCATGTTGTGCTGCACAAAAGTAGACCTTTCCGCCGAACGTGTGTTTGGTATCGAGGAGACCCAGGATATTCTTGAAAAACTGAACATCTCACCATCTGATTACTACGAGGTGTCTTCAAAGCATGCGATTGGTACTGAAAGATTGCTTTACAGAACCTTGGCACACATTGAGGATTGTAAGACTTCGGAGCGTATCGATATGGTCAAGAACAGTATCGCTACTAGCGAAGAGGAAAAGAGCAGCACCGATAGTGTATCAACAGAGACACTCAAGGAAGATGAGAAGAAAACTCGAGGCCGTCTATTACACCCTAGAGCTATTCGTAAGCTCTCACATAATGACTCACCCGCACAACAGCAATGTTGTTGCATAATGTAACGACTTTTTTAATGACATGCATATAAAACCCCAAAATTAAACAAACTAAACATTGTGGTTTTTTCTTTCTTTCTTTCTTTCTTTTTAACTTTAATACAATTTTATAAAATAATATATCCTAATCGAACGAAACATTTCTATTATTCTATAGTTGTAGTCTGCACTAGCAGTTGTATATTTACCAATAGGTGCAGAAACACCAAAACCACAGAAAGTACAGAAAACACTGAGGTATGAAAGCAGAAAGCACTGAAAGCAGAAATAAGTAAGGAAGAAGAGACTAGGCTTTTGGTCCACCTCCCTCCCTTATATACGTTTTCCAATTTCTGCTCAAACAAGGCAAAGGATATGGCAACAGTGTATCTAGGCAAATAGGGGTAATAGAAGTGGGCAGTAAGGGCATTTCCAATGGCGGCTAACTGCTGCACCACTAACGCAGAAAATCACGTACAATTCACCAGATCTGGGGGTTCTATTAATCACCCAAACAGGAAAAAAAAATAGATGCCCCTATAGCTTAAAACCTGCGCACAAAGAAGAAAGAGAAGAAGGGGGACCTTCTGCGGTGACAACCTGCTACAGACTCTGCATGGGCGGCTAATGTAGGTAACATAAGGTTAGAAACCGACGCACCTCCCGGAGAGATCCATGTAGAAACGGTTAGTTTATTCTGTCAGTCCACAGTTTGCATACCAACCACCACGAAAGCGATAGCCGCCCACGGCTCAATTCAAGTAAGTAATGAAAATAGGAAGTATATAAGACAGCAAGACATATAAGACAGCAAGGCATATGCTTAGATAATAGAGAACGTTACAGCACGGTACCCATTACGAGATGTTTGGCTAAGTGAAAGCCTTTCATACCAAGGTATTGGCTTACATAGTCTACTTGGTCTATTATCCACTATGCTTAGACCACCTACTACTTTGTATATGCCTGCGATTATCGAGGCTTCAGCTGCTCACTCTCCCCCAGCGCCCACACCACGTCAAAACCGGCACTTTCTTTTGCTAGCACATTCAAAGAGTTTTGTGACTGCCCACAACTAACACCACCCAGACATCCACAACATACCTCTGTTAGACCAAACACACAATAAATTGTTAGACTGGAAAAAGTCCAGATAATTGCCTAAATAGGAATACAGCGGGATAGGACTTCAGCACGCAATTATTGTGTAGTTGCTCAACCTCTTCTCTGCGACTGTTTCTAACGTCGTGACGGAGAGAGACAAGCACAGAAAATGGCGGAGAAATGCAAATGAAAGACTCTGGCTTGAATACTGTACGGTATAATCTGTGTGATTTTGAGTAACACGATGATGAATCACAATCTGCCCTCCCCCCCAAAAATTCTCAGACAGCATCGCACAAGACTTTGGAAACACCAACTATTCTGGCAGCATGCTTTCGAGGGAGTGCTAAGCACATCGCAAAAAACCATTGCTTGTACAGTACTATCTGAGAAAATGAAGGCAGGTCCGGCTATAATACAAAAACTACAGTTACTGGATCTAGAAAATCTTCAAATTTACCCTGATGTATTTTGGCAAAAAAAAAATCAAAAACAGAATTTGAGTAACACTACTTACAGTCCTACGGATATGTCTACGCAATATCCATGCCCAAGTTCTGCTTGACTCTTAGGAAACGCTCGCTCAGTGGCGAATTTCTTATTTTTCAATTTTTCCAACAAGCTATTGCAGATGCTGTTGCGGGTAACACAGTTGCCTTATGTTTTCTTCATCTGCACTACTTGGTTTGAGTGAGCAGTCACAAGAAATTGTTACGAACTAACAATTTCGATGGGTTTTGGAAAAAAAATTTTTTTTCAGCTGCAAAGTGCTTGATGAATTTTTTTTTTCTTTCTTACAACTGAGTTGCTAGTATATAACAATTCAGTGTTAGAGGTTTGTTAGCTATAGGATTTCCCTTCAAGACAAGGACAATAAAGAGCAATAGAATAACAAGATGGTATGTTTTGCGCCCAACGAGATAGATAATATAGCAATAGTCCAAGTAGAATGAGAAAAGCAGAGCTGTGACGAGTGATTTGAATAGGTTTTTGCCATACCAACAATAGGTGAGATGGGAAGAAACTTCTATTATGTGAATTAAAGAACTGGTCGAGACTTGTATAAGACAATAGAGAGAAAACGAGATGGGGATATAGTGGGAATTAGTGCATACACATTATACCAGTTAGTGGAATTGCGTCTTAGTGAATAAACCGATCGAATTATGGCTTCCATTTTTACCAAGATAGGTTCGAAATCCCTTCACCTTTGTCATATTAATTGTGCACATGTATCGTTTGGTAGGAAAGTGATTAATTAAAAAGCCATTTCGAGTGTGAGAAAAACCAATGTTCAAAATAATTTAAAGATCTGCGCTCTGCTGTGGATATTGCAAGGAATGTAAATTTTTATCACAGAATTATTTTACTAACATTTTTGTTTTACAACTACTATTACGTTGATTTTTTATTGATTGTGTTTGATAAGTAAAGTATAAGCTTTATGTGATTGGCATGGTACAAAAGGCTATGATGTGCCAAATTGTTCCGAGAAACACTAAAGTTACATGCGTTAGATTATCATGATCAATGAGAAAAAGCTGATCTGAAGTAATAGGAAGTATGACCATAATTATACTAGGTTTTAGTTCAAGATTTGTTGCACCCAACTGCTGCCTCTGAGGCCAGAAAACACAAGTTGAAGACTTTGGTCCAAGCTCCAAGATCTTACTTCTTGGATGTTAAATGCCCAGGTTGTTTGAACATTACCACCGTGTTCTCTCACGCCCAAACTGCTGTTACCTGTGAATCCTGTTCTACTGTTCTTTGTACCCCAACCGGTGGTAAGGCTAAGCTTTCCGAAGGTACCTCTTTCAGAAGAAAGTAAACAGAGATTTTACAAAAATAAAAACTTTCATTACGATTGTATTTATCTATCTGTACTAAAGCATTCTCTCATGTTTCCTTTCGGAAGAAGATCTGAGTAATTTTTTAATTAATAAAAATACACATTCAAAATTATAAAAACAATAGGGATACAAAATGACGTCTATACCATTATATAGTATTGTTCTGGATAATTATTTGGAACCGGAACTAAGCTAAGTGAACTTTAAATATAAGTTAAAGTATTAATATACAAACTTTTATGTATCAAAAAAAGAATTACCAGAAATAATTGGGCTCACTTGACATAGATCAGTGAATAGTATTATGTCCCTTTTTTATCTAATGTCTAAGGTTATAAAGAGCTTTATTAAGCTATGATATGCCACAACCCGGTCAGCCAATATTGCCTTCTCAGTAGTATTTAAAATGGTATATAGTAAACATCTATTATCCAATATCATATATAACGACATACAATTTTTTCTTTCAGTTGGTGAACTTTCAAACTATGAATTCTTGGTGATGAGGAACTAAAATCACACCAAAATGAAGTTAACTTCAGGCTGCTAAAGATTTGATTAGCCGAGGTTCAAGTCAAGATAACGAATAGTGTATTTGTTTTGACCAATTGAATTCCAACTCTTTGAAGGTTATACAGAACACATCTATAGGATAAAAACATTTGTGCAGATTTGTAAGTCAGATCCTTTTACCAATATCAACTAATACAAATCAATTTACCGAATTTAAATCAAGAACTGAATCATTTTCCTCAGGTATTCAAGAAAGTTATCCTGTTTTTGGAAAGAAAGAGCTTGGATTACACGATTTTTGAAAGATAATACCACACAAAGAGAATAATGAAGTGGAGCGTATCACAATTTAGTGATCTTTATGCTTCCATTGATGCTAAGGCAATTAGCTCCGAGCTATTCACTCAATTATTGCCTGATCTGAAAGAACTTCTCAAATATCCACCAAAGAACACCGAATCACGGAACAAACTAGAAAAACTACAAGATTACAAGACCGATGATGGGTCAATCTTCAAATTGAACCAGGATTTCATTATATCTATAATCTCATTATCTGATGAACTTAACTTAGATGAATTAGAGGCAGTGAATTTGGTATTAGAAAATTCCCCTGGGAGTCAAATATATGCTTCTGAAGTAGTTAATAATGGTAAAATATCCTTTTTCCTCAGAAGGCAATACATACTTCAGATTGTGTCTTATATCTGCAATGCTGAAGATGTTATGAGTCCTTATTATAAAAAGTTCTTTAATGCAGAAACCAATACCACTATTTTAAGCAAAGTCCTGGAGAATTTTGATATAATATCGAAACACTTGTCAGATATCAAGCAGGAAGTGAATAGAAATCAAATCCTTGATAACATGAATCCATTGATTACTCAAGGCATTCATTTTAAAAGGGATTTTTTCTCTAAAGAATATGATTTACTTAGTCAAGTGCTATATGGATTGTCAAAAAGATCATTAATAAATACACAGATCAGTTCCGTTGATTTGATTATTGAACATTCATTAAAAATGGAAACTAATGACTTCTTCGTGGTGTATTTTCTTCCAACGTTATTAAACTTATTTTCTAATCTTAACACATTCTCTGATGTGGATATATTCGGACTGCACAAGAAGTACACTAATGAGTTGATAACAAAACAAGAGCAAGTTTATAAAAAACCAATGAAGGTATTAATTATGTTTATTTTTCTAACATTTTTGATTGGATGGTGTAAAGAAGACCCCCAAAATAGAGTAACAAAACTGAATTTCAAATCCGATATTGATGACCCCATGACTATCGCAGTTGAATTAGGTGCAATTGAACAACTACTGATTGTAATAGCTGATTTATCTCGGATAGATGAATCAACAGCTGTACAATATTATGATTTTAGGGCACTTTTGGAAAGACACCTACCAAGATTTATCCCATTACAGTTAGTGGATGAAAATGTTATACAGAAGTATAATCAAATGTCTAGCTTGACTGAACGTTCTGACAGCACAAAGATAAATGGACCTCATGAAAGCTTTAGCAGGAATACCTACCGTCCTCCTTCAATGATTTCACCTAACAACTATAGCAAAGACAACAGGTTCACAAATGGGTTAGGATCAACCTCGATTAGTATGGATAGATTAAATGAGGGAAGGGTTTTTTTCTCTACTTCAGATATGAATAAAGAAATTTCAAAGTTTCGTGAAAATATTTCCGAAATGTTTGAGATGTTTCTAGAAGAAAATATCCATCATTTCATCCAAACATTTATTTCAGATTGTGCATTTTTGCTAACAAAATTAAAAGACGCTGAAGAGGACTCGTTATTGTCCGGTGAAGATCTTGATTTGGATGATATAGCAACCAAAGCAGATTTAGAAAGATTCTTTGTGTCAGTATTTTACTTCTATTCCAAGAGACCACATTACGTAGCTGCTTTTTGGGAAGACAAGGAATCTGCAGCATATGGCTTTGTTGAATGGGCTTCAAAATGTAATGATAATTTGATGAAGTCCTGCTTCTATTTAATGCTAGGTGGGTTATCATCTGGTAAAGAGAATGCTTTGAATGTCTATTACTACCTTGGTGACTCCAATCCCACCTCTTGGAAAAGAATAGCTGATACTATCGGTAGCTATTCCTCTAAAATACTAAACTTAGGGAAAGCTATTCAAGCAAAGGAACAAGAAAATGAGGGTGAGCTCAACACAACGCTACTTGCTTTAGAAGAAGGTTTGAATGAAGAAACAATAGTATTTTTGTCCTCATTGCTCACTTTGATAAGTTCTGTAGCGGATCAAATGGAGCCTGATGAGAAGCTAATGTTCTCTCATTTATTTGTTGATGTTATCTTTGAGTTAACAAAATGTGAAACTCCTCTGGTAGGTGCCTGCTTTAATACGATCAGTACACTGGTCCCAATTTTAGAAAGCGACAGAGCTAGCATTTGGCATAAGCTGGATAGCACTTTATTCAAGGGCGTTGCCTTGTCTGACACATCGCAGTATATTTCTGCCTTCAGTTCGATTTTGACTACATACTCTGATGTCCTTGGATTTCTTGCATTGATTAGAAATTTACTACAGATTGAATCTTTTGATTGTAACAAGGAGTTTCTAGTATTTGGACATCTACAATATCCAAATCAGTTAGGTCGTCCATACAGAAAGTCGGGAATTTGGCCTTACTTAGAATTTGTAATGAATGAGGTATTTGTCAACTCAGACAAAATTACAGATTCATTTAAAAGACATGAATTACAGGAACGTGTGCTTGAAATAATTCTGACCTGTTTGAATTCATTTGACTATTCTGTGCTATTAAACTCTATTTCTGTTGGTGCTAATTTAGACAACCTTGTTCATGGTGAGAATTTTGCAAGTTATGTTCAGGATAATGCAGCACCTGCGATGTTCAATTTTTTGTTTCAGGAAAATGTATATACAAAACTATACTCCATTGCATCAGTAGGGATAGATAATTCCTCCCTTTTAAAACCACACAGTCAGCTGCAAACTCTTTTGCGTCTTTCTTTATCTGTTATAGAGAGAACATTGGATTACGAAAAGACTTATACAGAAGAATTGCTCACAATAATCAAAAAATATCAAAGCGGTGAATTTTATAGGCCAAAATACTACGGTCTTCACGGTCTTGTATCTTTCACGCAAACAGTTTTCTTCAATTTGGATTTTGTCACTTGTCTAGGGTTATATATTGGCCTGGACAATGACAGTATTCCTATAATCTCGATTAATATCTTACGAAAATTGGCACTATTATTTAATTCAACAGAGCCTGATCCAATATTGGGTAACAAGTTATTTACACTTTTTGATTCTATTGATGAGTCAGCAAGAATCAAAGATGCTTTTATTGATCAACTTGATTGTCCTATCGAAAATTCAGACAATTTAATGCTGAAAGTGGAGATTCTTGAATTTCTAAAAGACAGTTTGGATATCGAATCGTCAAAACCTAGTGTTGCACATTTATTATTGGGCTTTCAATATGATAATACGCTAACTTTTGGGCCCAATTTAAGTACTTTTATTCAGTCTGGGCATTCACTCTTTCATTCGGTAATTAGACTTTTGATTTCTGCTTTGAATGAACTGTCCAGTTATAAAATTGATTTTGCACCAATGCGATTAGCAGCATTATCGCTGCAATTATTAGAGCTCATGTGTAAAAGTCAGTTGACATCGGATCTGGTAATTGAACATATCACAAATAATGAAATAATAAAGAAGATTATGGATGTTGATCCCCAAACGTCAAATCACACTTTGTGGAATGGCCTAAATTTGGAATCTACTACTCAATCAACCAAGGTACGCTTTATTCAAGGTAGCTCGGCTGGTGCATATCTAATGTTTTTGAGATACAGGACATCAATGATTCAGTTCCTAAACGTTGTTATTCATACTATCTCATTGAAGGGTACCATTTCAAGAGTAGCACCGTATACAAGTTATCTGATATCCAACTCTATCTACTCTGCTCGAATTTTTTCTCTGTTGCGTCCCCTACATCAAAATATAATCTTAAAGGAAAAGATAGTGCCAGAAAACCTTCAGCTTCTAAAGGATTTGCCAGTTGATTTGGATAAAGTCCAGCTAAGAAAAAGTTGCACAGGAAATATCTATGATTTTGATGAAATTAGCTCAGTACTTGAATTACATAGTAAGACTTATTCTGTGTCTCAGCTAAACTCAAAGGAATTTATGGATAAGATATTATCCGAGTTTGAAGAGGTAAAGCAACTTATTACTCTATTTCTAGTAAGAAAGGAGTCATTTTCTCAACAGCTGGCTATTCTTCATAACTGGGTCCAACTTGTTCAAATCATTGTATCTGACGGAAATTTGGGTGAGAGGAAAAGATCTACATTTATTCTGGAGGTTTTTGATATGGTTACTCCAAAAATAAGTGTTTATGTTGATATCGATGTTAAGTTTGCAGAAGAACTGGTTTCTCTAATGGTATTCCTATTCCATATATATAATCAATCGAATGCAAGCTCATCTGGAAAGTATTTTCTGGACTCTAAACTGCACAATTTATTCCAAGTATGCATAAGAGGGATAAGTTCTCCATTGTCATCCTTGAAACTGAGATCAGATTTTTACGTTATTGCTAACAATTACCTACTGCGGGTTTTGAAAAACTCTGGTATGGCTTATGCGATAGTGAAGGATTTACGCCTAAATAATGAGAGGCTGGTAGAAGTGATTTGTAACGACGCTATTTATGGAGAAGGAGCAATTAAGATAACGGGGTTGTTACTCCTGGATTCGTTAGTACAACTTGGAAATCATCATCAGGAGAATTTCATAGTTATGACTTTAATGAGAAGTACAAAATTATTTCACATCATTCGTTCTTTGAAAGCGACAGATTCACTACTAAATGCAAGCACAGAAAATGTCAATGTTGAGAATTTCCTGTATGAGCTCACTGCTTTCAAGGCAACAGCATATTTCTTGATAAGAATTGCAGAAACAAGAGAAGGTGCTGTAGCACTGATTGAAAGCAAAGTTTTTGATATTTTAGCTGAGCTAAATTTCTTGAAGGTTGATCCGGACCTAGGACTTGAGTTAGTATTTGACGAAACTTCTAATAATACTTCCTCTTTATTGAGAGTAAACATTACATTTGATGAACCTCTAATTTTGGGTAAAGAAGCGACTTCGGTCTCAATTTTTGAATTGATAATTCCAATTTTCCAGCTGATGCTTGCCATTGTTATCAGTTCAGGGAGATTTAATGATGCTGTAAGATTAGCAACCACTTCCTTGTTGAAGCAGTATCAAAAATTGATCATAGGTACTTTTAAGAGAGATACGCTTTATAAATCTGGAAAGAAGCAAGCCTCGGATGAATTGAAATATAAACATCACCAAGAATTTATCAAGCTTGTTGTTTTAATCTGCACCATCACCAAATATGAAGATAAATAATAATTAACTAAGTATAGAATGCGGTATAGTTACGATCATTCTCATGATAACAATAATTTGCTTGTAAAATAATATCATCTATCTGTTGATAGCCTTTTGTGAAAATTTCATGTCAACATGTTACTATGCTATACAAATTATTTAGCTACTATTCTAAGTTATAGAATTATTTTTGGATTGAATCGATCTTATTCTCCAATAGAAGAGCGTTATTATCCAAAGACTTCAAAGCATCTAGGTGAACATTCAGCAATTTGATTAGCTGGGCACTTTCGTCTTTGTTGTTCAGGTTTATGCTAGTTACGTTGTTAAATGTGTTGCTGACATCATTTACTTCATCGATTAAAGAGCTTAAGTTAGCCGAAAGAGCATTTAGATTTTCATCCAATGATTCGGCAGTCTTGTAAGCCTGTAGACGTTTTTGATCATTATTATTGCCTGGCACACCCGAATTAGATGGTAGAATATCAGAAAGAAGTGCTTCTGTTCTACTTTCATAATTATCCAGGAATGTCTCAAGTTCTTCCTGCTGCCTTTCGATATATTGTAAAGATTGATCTATTTTGTTTTGTGCTTGTTCTGCATTAACTGCTTCAGTGTATAGTTGGCTAATTTGTTTCCCTCCATCTACAAGAATACGATCCCAATCCGTAATTCTCTTGGAATATTGATCAAAGTGCTTCGAAGCGGATGAGAGTTGGTTTGTCCATTTGGTCACCAGGTCATCAAGTGTTTTATTATCAAGTGATACAGGTTTTACTTCCACTGGTTTGGACTCGAGTTTCTGTTGACTAGATGCCTCTGTTCCTAAATTTGATTTTGCAGATTCAGTCTTGTCGGTCTCAGAAGTATTTTTGCCATCCTTAGATGTGCCAAAACTGAAGTTTTTTGATTTGTCATCCGCTTTACTATCCGACTTCAAAGAAAATCCAGCTTTCGGCGTTTCAGTTTTGTTAACGTCTGTAGTAGTTGATGGTTTGTCTGTTTTAGCGCCAAAGGAGAAACCAGGTTTACTTTCAGAAATTTCAGTTTTATCAGTCTTAGTACCGAGAGAAAATGCTGGCTTTGGAGGTTCATCTTTCTTATCAGATTTAGATCCAAAGGAGAAAGCTGGTTTAACACCTGAATCTTCCTTCTTCTCCGATTGAGAGCCAAACGTTAGTGTCGATTTTTTATCCGAGTTCTCATTCTTGCCTCCAAACGAAAGGGCGGGTTTGGACTCGTTAGTATCTGTAGTTGTCTTTCCAAAAGAAAAGGCAGGTTTATCTGTCTTCGTTTCATCTTTTTCAGCAGTTTTGGTTCCAAATGAAAAAGGCTTAGTTGAATTTTCATCCTTCTTTTCAGAGGTACCTGCACTTAGATTTAAAGAAAAGCTTGGCTTCGATGCCTCTGGCTTATTAGAAGTTTCTGGAGTATCTTTCTTGTCGTCATTTGCTGGTTTGGAACCAAAAGAGAAAGCTGGTGTAGAGCTGGATTTGTTTTCTTCTTTTGTTGTACTTCCAAAAGACAGTGATGGTTTAGATTGAGTTGTCGAGCCTGTTGCTGCAGCACCAAAGGAAAAAGCAGGTTTCTTTTCTTCTGTCTTTTCACCTGACTGGCTAGCTGATCCAAAGTTCAAAGCTGGGGTTGTCTTTTTTTCTTCATCAGCTGGTTTTGCTTGTGAAAATAGAGAAGGGCCGTTATTTGTGGTGCTACTATTGCCAAAAGAAAAGGCAGGTTTTGCGTCACTAGCAGGTTTGTCATTTGTAGTATTTGATGAAGGAGCAGTGCTACCAAATGAAAGGGTTGGTTTCGATGCAGCATCCGCAGGTTTGTTCAAGCCGCCAAACAGAGATGGCTTTGCTGCATCTGTTTTGTTAGCATCTGTGCCAATTGAAGAACCGAATGAAAAAGAGCCAGCGCCTGGAGCTGGTGTAGTAGATGCACTAGTTCCAAATGCTGGTTTTGGAGTGCTTCCTGAGGGAGGTACAGGAGTATTAGAGGTATTACCGACCGCACCTGCTGTTCCGGTAGTACTGGTTGTATTGGAAGCGCCAAAGGAGAATGCAGGTTTGCCTGAGCTGCCTGGGTTGGAGTTTGTACCTGCTGCTGTGCCTAGCGTATTATTGGATTGTGGTTGTGTTGATCCAAAGGAGAAGGCTGGCTTATTATTTTGTGCGTTGTTGTTATTATTGCTGGCACTATTGAAACCGAATGCTGGTGTTGATCCGGTTGCACTCCCCGTGTTAGTAGCTGCTGGTGTTGTGTTTTGTGTATTTGAAGTGGCAGCCCCAAAAGCACTAGCACCAGTAGTATTATTTGAACTACCATTTTGTGCTGAACCGAAGCCACCGAAACTGGGTGTAGCTTGTGTGTTTGATGCGCCAAATCCAAAGGCAGGTTTCTGTGAGACGTTGTTCGAGTTACTTCCAAATAGGCCTTGTGAAGCACTTGTGTTATTTGTCTGTCCTGGGGTTGCACCAGTATTGTTGCTTGCTGCACCAAATGGGCTGCTAGACTGGCCAGCTGTTGCTCCACCAAACAATGGCTTATTCTGGTTTGAGTTCATTCCGAAGGGGGATGCAGTGTTGGTAGCACCACCATTGTTTGCCGAGTTGTTGGTTGCAGCTCCACCAAATGGTGTAGATGCATTCTGATTGGCCCCAAAAGAAAAGGCCGAGCTTCCACCAGTATTGTTAGAGCCAGCGTTCGCAGCCGCTCCAAATGCAGATGATGAATTGTTGCCGAAGCTGAAAGAACCTCCACCACTGTTACCGAAGGCACTCATATTTTCTTGATTTATATCACAGTTTCTGCTTAAAATTTGTATGTCAAAAAGAAGCTATTAGTTTCTTTGTTATAACTAGTGTTTGTAATTGCTTTGGTTTCAATATAATGGATAATTGGCTGTGTAACTAGGCTATTGACTTAGTTCCCGAGACGCAATTGCTTAATTTTCGATGTCTTCAACCAAAAAAAAAAGATAGAAAGGCTGTGAAGACGCTGAAAACTGCAGATAAAGGGGATTAACCAAGTATATACCGTTAGTATGGTTCGTTAAATATGGGTCTCGACGATTGTACTCACTATTAGACGCCAGAAAAAGCCTGATTGATGCCGATGATCAGTGGTACTTGATGGCATTCCGATCCTTCTTGAAATGCCAATTTTTTGCAAAAAAACAAACGGGTGATATTATCGCTTTGTACGTATGATGTGTGGGTTACTAGTATAATGTATATGGCCTTGCACCGATGAGCATATTAACTCAGTGACTTGGCTGATTAGTGTATTTGTAAGCTAAGATAATACGAGTAGTTAGTGTATTTGAGTAACTGTAATGATTAAAATATTAATTGTCTGGGTGGGTGGTTGATACATAGTTTTACAAAGTAATAATTGGATATGAATAATTAAACAATGAAAACATGGAAACTGTATATTAGAAACATGAATATTGAGATCAGTGGAGTCTACGGCAAGATGCTCACTGTTTTAAAAAATTTGTTAGTTATAGTTTTTGTTAGGTTTGCAGTTATATTAAGAATGTGGAGATAAATAGAGATTGTTCGAATGCAAAAAAGTTTTGGTTTGAATGATAAATTTTGAACATGAAATTGAAAATAGAACGTTTGATGGAATAACAAAGGCAGGAAAATGTAGTTAAAAGTTTGTTTATTCGTGAGTTTTACTTCTGATTCTTGCGATGTTGTCAAGGACTTGGTCGTATGCTTCGTCAATGGCTTTCTCTTCCATGTACTTTGGTATAGCTTTCTTTGCTTCGGCGGATGCACCGTTGCCGGTACTTTCTAAGAATGGGTTATTGCTTTTGTTATGAGATTGGTCCTCCTGTAGTGTCTTGAGAATTTCTTCTTTCTTATGGTCGTCAACTTCTTGTTTACGGAAAATATCGTGCAGATGATAGCCCTTCTCGTGCAGTTCATCAATCACATTAACGATGGTAGCGACATCGTTCTTCAGTAAGAAGTCCTTAATTTTTTCACTCTCTAAAGATTCTGCTGCACGAGTTAATTCATCGGAATTGATGGATACTCCGGAGTCTAATGTATATAACTTCTCAGCTGGTTTATTGGCTTTGTTCTTTTGTAGGTGCTCGAGTTCTTTGTTCAGAATGTCATATTTGGTACCAATTGGATCGGTACTTGGACCACGGACGATTGTCTTATAAGAGTTTTCACTTTCTCTAAACTCAACTGTATCGTCAGCAGCTTTGTTGGACTCTTCCACTGTGGCAGTACCAAATGGTAGCAAGGCGGAATGGCCGGTGTTTCCAAATGCAGAAGAAGATAATATGGTTCTATCCCTCTGAGTCCTTTCTAAAGATTGATCAGAATCATTATTTGATAGTTTACTCATAGAATCATTAGCAAATGGATCTGAAAACATAGGGTTGTTTAGTAACTTGTTCATTGCCTTATTTGAGGTCAGGTTTGTTTTCTCGTCATGTACAGACGTTGGTGCTGCTACCGTGTGTTTCTGTAATTTATTATGGCGCTGTTTCAGAAGGTGAATACCCTGCTCAAAACTTGAGTCGATGAGGCATAGGTTTATCAAGGTCTCCTTACCCTCACAACTTAGCTCATTCTTAACTCTAAGATCAAATAAATCACTGACAACTTTTTCAATTTTAGTTCTAACCTTAGTAATCTTTTCAATAAACTCTACAACTAACTTGTCATACTCTAAAGAGTCTTCAAACTTGTCAGTAAGTAACGAAGATAACTCTTCTTGTAGGGTGGATATTTGTTTCTCATTAGCTGCCATTTCCTCCTGAGGAACGGATGGTAAGGAAAGTCCTGCTTTCCTTTTTGTTTTCTGAACATTATCAAGCTCATTTTGGATATTTCTCATGGTGTATAAGGACATTCTCTCTTTTATACTCTCAGGGACAGTATTATACTCAAGGTCTAATGTCATCAATGTATTACTCTTATTCACAGCTTCTGTTAATGCTTTTGCCGAGGCCAAATTCAACTTACTCCCCAACAAAGACAAATGATGCAATTTTGAACATAGTGGTAGACTCTCTGCGAGGACAACAATCGAAGCACAATCTAGATCATTATAATCTAGATGTAACCTAATTAAGTTCACATACACTGGTAATGACGTCGTTAGGGTTTTGATACAATGAGGGAATATTTTTGGATTATTAGACAAATCCAAAAATTTCAAGTTTTCTGAGTAGCATAATACACTTAATAATCTCAAAACCTCGTTATTTTCAGGAGTGGTATCGGCTTCGACTGATAAATTTGTTGAGTTTAATGAAATGTACTTCATTTCATTTTTCTCACCAACATTTTGAACTTTGTTAGCAACGGCATCAGTGAACACTGATGTTTTACCTTTTAGGTCGTTAAATCCCAAGTCTAGACCGCGGATATTGGATGTAACTATCCATTCAGCCAGAACTTTACACTGCTCCATTGTCAATTTGTTGTAAGCTAACCCTAGTCTATCTGTATTTGTACATGCCAGTTCAATAAAGTTTTTGAATTGCGTATAACTCATACATGCACCTGCTAATACAAATTCCTCAATACCACCCTCTTTAGTAGCCACCGCTGCAGTTAGTAGGTCCCAGTTCATGTCTGATCTGTTATGTGTGTTACATTCCATTCTTTTCAAAAGATTTGGATTATTAGCATTCTTGGCCAACGAGGATTTGGATGGTTTTTGTACGTTGGTTTTAATTGTTGGTACCATGGTTAAATCCAATGCGACAAAGTTTTTCTTCTGTTTGGTTATGAAATAAGATAATATTTTCCAACCATCCTCATTTAATGGAGTGTTCCTCATGGTCAACTTCTCCAGATGTGGGTTTGATACCAATGAGCTCAGAATAATCCTTAGCATTTCTTCTGTCAGACTAACACCATCGAGAGAAACACACAGCACAGGAGATATGCTTAGGAAATCGCTAAAAGACCATATTTCCAGTAGAGAAGGTCTAGGGTTCCGTAGTTGTAATAAAGGTATTGGATCAGTCGAGCCCTTCTTGATCTGTTTCAAAGTTGCAGGTATTGGTAAAATTTCTCTTAAATGGCAGCACCTTGTGTAAACCACATCATGGGGGATCTTGAGGTTCGGAGGAGGGTATATTTCTTCTTCATCAGTACCTGAATCTGACTCAGATCCCTTTGGAGACTGGTCTGTACCATTTTTATTTTCCTCATCTGATAGAATCGAAAGTAAAGAGGAGCTAGAGCTCGTTCTAATTGGGTTCTCACGAGGTCTTCTGCTTACCATTGGTTTATCGATGGTTAAGTGGGATGCAAGTTTGCTAACTTCTATATCTTCTTCTTTCTTGTTATTTCCTCTAGCCTCTGCTGCTGCTTCCTCTGCTGCTATGGCTATATTTCTCTTCTGTGAGTCCTCGTCGTCTGATGACTGCTGTTCTATTGGGTTCAGCACTTTCAACTGTCCTGAGCCGCCGACTACTATACCGGCGGAAGATGTTTCCATTATCTTTTTTCTCTCCTCTGGTGTGAGTCTGTGAATAATAACTGATCCGTTGGGTTTCACTTCTACTTCACCTTTTCTGGGGTTCTTGCTGCATATCTGTTGTGGTGGGTCATTAAAATAGGTTGTTGTCGCAAACGCTACGTGTTTCAGCTGCTTACAGTTCTCTAGTCCCGGCACTGTGCCGTACCTGTCTTGTGTGGTCCTGTGGGATGAGTCTGATATGTTGCTCACGGTACGGTCGATGCTGTCGAAAGTCCCGTTTGGATTCAAGCTGGGCTGACTGCCATACGAGGTCACTTTCTTCAAGAATGCGCCGAACTTGTGCGTCGCCGAGGATGGCGTCTCTGGAGCGGGCCCGTCGACAGACGACAGGGATACTGTGGATTCCACATTCAGCTTGCGCTCGTCGCAGTTGCCTCTTTTCAGTATTGGTGGGAAAGCAGACTTCGAAGGGTGCGGTGGGATGGGTCTCCCGCGCGAGTCCAGCCTCCTGGGCGCGCTCTGAGCCGGCGTCATAAAACTCTGTGGTCTGCCGACCGAAGCGTGCCGCTGCCTCTCGTCAATACCTCTCTGTCTTTCGCTCAGCGTCTCCTTGCAGTGTGCTATGAAGTCGTCCAGCCGCTTGCTGTTCTCCGCCGACACCGCATACGAGGACTCGTTGCTGATGGTGCGCGGCTGGCTCAGCCGCCTGGTCGGAGAGGACCCGTTCGACTGCACAGACTGCATGGGGCTCAGCTCGGGGCTCTGCGGCGCAGACTCCACGGGCTTCGGCACTTCGTGCCGATGGTGCGAGAACAACGACTTGAAGAACCCGATCTTCCCCTTAGACACGCTGCCCCTCCTGCCGCCCTCCACGCTGGCATTACTGGCATTGGCTGCACTTCCACTAAACGTAGGCGCCGGCGCAGACGACGCAGACTTCGTCCTTCGCAGCGGCACTCCTTCCTCCTTCACCTCCCGCATAGGCAGCTTGCACACCTCGCTCGCCTCGTCCCCTTCACTGTAAACCACACCCTTCCGGTGCGAACTGTTCCTGATAAGCCACGCAACGTCCACATCAGTGGCACTCTTCCTCCTGTCCATGGTTTTGCGTACCTGCATCCGGCTCCAAGCAGAGTGAAGTCCTCCCATTGATCGTTTCGGGCCTTTTTATACTTTTTAGGGAGGACTCCCGGGGGGTGGCCCCTGCCAAAAAAAAAGAAGATTGAAATTTGAGCTTTTTAAATTGGTTCAATGGGTAAGAGTTGCTGGTATAAGCAGAGGAGCAGGATGGACTGGTTCTCGCAGCGGGCGGTAGATCTTGGGTATGACCACGGCGGTGTTGTTGCGCGTGGGGTGTGGCTCGGTGAGTTTTACGAGGGCATGAGTCGCGGCGATGAGCGCTGTGCTGGGCGCGGGTCTCGGAGTTGGCTGTGGACGCATCTGGCCGGGGAGGAGCTGCCTGAGCTCGAGATGCCTGGCGCGGAGTACCGTCATGAGGAGTCTCGGAGTGTGTCTGGCTCTGGCTCTGGCTCTGGCTCTGGCTCTGGCGGGCGTGCGGGCCACACACATGCTACTTATGGTGGTCATGGCGGCCTTGGCGGCCATGGCGGCCTTGGGAAGGGTAATGTGCGGGTGCTGACGCCTGTGCGTGCCACTGCGCACCCGTTAGCCGGTGCTGAGAAAGGTGATTTGAGTGAGCGATTGAATACCTCCATGGAGATTGTGGACCTGGACTTGAAACGGCTGCTGATACACCCGATGTTCAGCGAGCCGCAGCACGTGAAGAACATGAAGCTGCTTCTGTACAACTACTTGCTCGACAGCATCGAGTACAAGCAAGGGTTCCACGAGATTATGGGTATGATATACATGCAGATCTACGACAACGACGAGAACAGCGAGACGAAGCTGCGAACGGTGCTGAAGTTGTTCACGACGCTGATGGCGCCGCTGAACAAAGTGTTCTACGAGGAAGACAACCTGCTGAACTGGGAGCAGAAGATATTCCGGCCGATGCTGATGGGACTTTCGCCAAAGGTGTTCAGTATCATATACTCCGGGCACGGTAAACACCACAACAACAACCTCATATGGATAATAAGGTGGACCAGGCTGCTGTTTATCCGTGAGATAGCGTCCAAAGTTGATATACTGGAGCTCTGGGACCACTTGCTGACGGTTCCCGCGGCGCAATTCCCGCTGTTCATGGCTGCGTTCATTTCGGTGATGTTGCTGTCCATCTACGACCAGGTAGTAGAGTTCTCCCGGGACAAGACGCTAGACCACGACGATCTCATTGAGATCCTGCTGCTGCGGTACAAAGAGATGAACCCCCATATCGATGTGGTGAAGTACTGCCAAGTAGCCATGGAGGCCACGGAGCAGTTCAATGCCGGCGAGCTAGACAAGCTGTTTGGCACCGCTACGAAGTTTCTAGAGTGGAAGTACCGCGACAGCCCGCAGATCCTAGCGATGCACCAGCAGTCGCGGGACATGAAGCTCGGCAGGCCTGACATTCCGCCGGACCCCAACAGGCTGCGAATGGAGGAGAAGCTCAAGCAGAGGGTGCTGCAGAGACTGCACAGATGAGGCGGGTGCACAGTATTTTTTTGTTGTTGCCTGAATCTTTAGGTTTTCAGTGCTATTTTTTAGTACTAATATTTTAATTTTGTGGTACGATTATGACAATTTGTATGTAATGAAGAGCATAGACATTGGTAGCTTTGCGCAGAGGCTATTTGTTATTTCCAGCGCACCTGAGCATGATAGATGTTGTTACGACGGGGATAGATCAATAAATAAGGTGTTATTAAATAAATAAAATAATAAATAAGGTTATATATATATTGTTTTTGACAACGTTGCAGAAGAGACAAAAAGTTTAAGAGAGGAGTTTTTGAAAAGGGATAAAGTTACGAAAAGTGGTATATTGCAAAAGACAACGATATATTCAAGACAACGATATCACTCCAGCTTATAAAGCCTCCTAAAAACCATTTCAGTTCCAAACTTTCTCTAGTAAGCGACCAGGGGCTAAAATATTAAGATACAAAGTGTGGTCGGGGGCTAGCAAATGAAATGCCATAATAATTTTTTTTTTTTAATTTCTTCAAATCAACATTCGAGGAGACATTATCATAAAAGACTTTATGCAGGGATAAATTTTGTTTTAAAATTCTTAGGAGCAAGAAAACACTGAGCAAGGTGTGAAAAGGGGGTGGGGGGAAACGCTCAGTATGATCTCACGGCTGGTGGCACTGGTGGGCACTCGGCTTCGTCCAAGGTTGTGGCGATGACCTTTCTGTACTTGATGGAGACTGGGTCGCCGGTGTGCTGTTGCCAGGACAAGGTGTGTTTTCTCCAGTTCTCGTCGTCTCTGGATGGGTAGTCCTCTCTTGCGTGGGCACCACGGGACTCCTTTCTCTCTGCGGCGGAGACGGCTGTCTGTGTGGCGCAGGTCAACAGGTTGCGCAGCTCCATGGTCTCGACGAGGTCGCTGTTCCAGATCATGGACTTGTCGGTGACGTGTACGTCCTTGAAGGTCTTGTCGACGGCGGTGATGTTCTTGACACCTTCGTCCAGGGTCTCCTGCATTCTGAACACGGAGACGTCCTTCTGCATGGTCTTCTGCATGTTCAGTCTGATCTGTGCGGTGGTCTTGTCGCCGCTGGCGTTTCTGATGGCGTCCAGCGAAGCGAGGGACTCCTTGCCCAGGTCGGCAGGCAGAGGCTTGTGTGGTGTGCCCGGCTGCAAGGTGTCCGCGACGGTGTTGGCGACGGCACGGCCGAAGACGACCAGGTCCAGCAGGGAGTTGGCGCCCAGTCTGTTGGCGCCGTGGACGGAGACACAGGCGGCTTCACCGCAGGCCATCAGGCCTGGGATCACCTTGTCCTCGCCGTTCTCGTCGATGGTGAGACACTCACCGGTCCACTTGGTGGGGATACCACCCATGTTGTAGTGGACTGTGGGCAGCACTGGGATGGGCTGCTTGGTTACGTCGACACCTGCGAAGATGGCGGCGGTCTCGGAGATACCTGGCAGTCTTTCCTTCAGCACCGCGGGTGGCAGGTGGCTCAGCTGCAAAAAGATGTGGTCCTTGTGCTTGCCGACACCTCTGCCCTCCCTGATCTCCATGGTCATGGCACGGGACACGACGTCTCTGGAGGCCAGGTCCTTGGCGGTTGGCGCGTAACGCTCCATGAACCGCTCACCCTCGCTGTTCAGCAGGAAGCCACCTTCACCACGGGCACCCTCTGTGATCAGGCAGCCGGAGCCGTAGATACCGGAGGGGTGGAACTGCACGAACTCGAGGTCCTGCAAGGGGAAGCCCGCACGGGAGACCATGGCGTTACCGTCACCGGTGCAGGTGTGCGCGGAGGTACAGGAGAAGTACGCTCTCCCGTAGCCACCGGTGGCTAGCACGGTCTTGTGCGCGCGGAACCTGTGGATGGTACCGTCCTCCTGGTTGTACGCGATGATACCGACGACCTCGCCGTTGTGGGTCAGCAGGTCCATGGCGAAGAACTCGATGAAGAAGTGGCAGTCGTGGTTCAGCGCCTGGCCATACAGCGTGTGCAGCATCGCGTGGCCCGTTCTGTCCGCGACGGCACAGGTACGGTACGCCTGCCCGCCCTTGCCGAACTCCTTCGACTGGCCACCGAAGGCCCTCTGGTAGATCCGGCCCTCCTCGGTACGCGAGAAAGGCATACCGTAGTGCTCCAGCTCGATGATGGACTTGGGCGCCTCACGCGTCATGTAGTGGATCGCGTCCTGGTCCCCGAGCCAGTCTGAGCCCTTCACGGTGTCGTACATGTGCCACTTCCAGTTGTCCTTGTGCATGTTCCCCAGCGCAGCGTTGATACCACCTTGCGCGGCCACAGTGTGCGATCTCGTAGGGAACAGCTTAGAGATACACGCAGTCTTGAACCCGGCCTCCGCCAGCCCGAACGCGGCCCGCAGCCCCGCACCACCGGCACCGACGACCAGACAGTCGTACTCGTGGTCTATAACGTTGTACTTGCCCGCGCCTAGCCCCGCAGGCGCCGCGTGTCTCCTCACGCAGCTGGTAGATAGTTGTCTCAGTCTCAATCCCGTCCTCAACATTTTCTTATGGGTGGAGGTGTTTGGGTTTTTACTTATTTCCTGTTCTCCAGATCTGTAGATTGGCTCTCTCCCGGTCCCACCACATAGCGAAGCATGTCTCTTATATATGTTTCACTTCCACACAGCACCCGAGCCCGAGCCTGAGAGCCCAATCCCGAGCCCGAGAGCCCGCTGGAAGGGAAGGGTAGGGGACTAGCGCAGCGTAGAGGGGGCAGCACTGCGCTGCTTCACATTTGGTCGTTTCTGATTGGTTCTCGGAGAAGTCCGTCTCCATTGATCCGTTCGTGCGAGAGTCCCCCCCCCACTTACTCTGCACCTTCTACACCGCTTCTACACCGCTTCTACAGCGTTGACAGTGTCATTACAGTGTGGTGTGTTACTGGTGCTACCCACTTCACACTGTCATACCCTTACTTGTAGCATACACAGCCTATACGTGTTGTATATGTTACATCCATTACATTGTATTGTATACTATTGTATACTATTGTATACTATTGTATAGTATTATATATTATTGTATGCTATTGTATACTACTCCATTGCATTATATAGTATTGTATATGCTGTGCGCTTGGTGCGCGGACTAGTCGTGTGATATTATATGTGAGTCTATATTGTGTCGTATCTTATTCCCCACCAGTTGTAGCCGCCGGTGTTCCCCTAACTTGCCGGGTTCAATGCCTCAATAGGCTCAATGCCTCAGGGGGGAACTCAGTCCCACCAGGACACCAGGCCCATGCCGTCCGTCTGGCAGCTGCCCAGAAGCGCGTACGCTGGCGGTTTCTCTAGCTTCGATTCTTGCTGATGCTGGTGCTGATGCTGCTCTTGGAGCTGCAGCTCGCGCTCGCGCTCCAGCTCCAGCTCCTTCGGCGAGGGCGGCTTCACGTCCACAAACACTTCCTCCTCCACACGGAACCGGATCATCTCGTTCACGTCCAGGTACAGCTTCGTCTCCTCGTCCATGGGCCACACCCACGCGCCGTCCTCAGGCGAGTAATAGCTCCCTTCAAACAGCATCTTCTTCGGAATGAATATATCGTCAAACAGTCCCATCATAGACACCTGTATCCCTTCCCCGTCGCACCGCTTGATCCACCCGGTGAGTATCTCCCCGGCAAACGGCTTGAACACCACACACCGGAACGTCACATTGATGTACGACGCACCGTCCCCGGGCCGCAGCTGGCCCTCGTCAACCTCCAGCAGATCATACACGCTCACGCTCAGCCCGACATGCGGCACCACTTTGTTGCTGTACTTCACATTCAGCTCATGCGTGATCGCACTCACAGCGTCCCGGTGGAACTGGTCCGGCGGGATCCGCACCAGGTCCTTCAGCTTGGTAAGTATAAACATTGTGCTCCTCTCTCTCTCTCTCTCTCTCTGTCCTGTACTCTGACTTGCCCTCCTGCAACCTCTCAGCCTTAAGTATCCCAGACTATCTGCTCTTCAGCAGCACTCTTTATAGCTCATCGCGAATTTGAAAATTTTTTTTGCAGAAAAGTATTTCAAAGGATAAGCTCATCGCATCGCATCGCATCGCATCGCACTTAGTACAAGAGGTGCAGCCTAACACTGAACCTAAATATACCTACCCCTTCCCATGTCGAAGAAGTTTACGAGCAAGAACTCGCAGAAGTTTGCCGTTGTGCACAGGCCCCACGACGACCCGAACTACTATGACGCCGATGCCACCGAGCATGTGCTGGTGCCAGTGGACCCCAAGGGCAAGCAGGCCGTGAAGCAGCGGCCCCAAAGGCAGCGCAAGCCGGTGAATGAGCACGTAGGCGAGGCGCGCATCTACGGTATTGGCTTCGACGACTCGAAGTACGACTACACACAGCACTTGAAGCCCATCGGACAGGACCCCAACGCCGTGTTCATCGCGAAGACTCCAGCTCAGGCCCCAGCAAAGAAGAAGAACATAGAGGACTTGTTCGTCGAGGACACGTACAAGGGCGAAGCTCCCACCAGACCAGACTCTGTGTTCAAGTTCGGTATGGCAAAGCCTGAGTACTTGAAACACCAGCAGGATGTGCCCGATGACATCAGAGGCTTCAAGCCTGACATGAACCCAGCGCTTAGAGAAGTGCTGGAAGCACTAGAGGACGAGGCTTATGTGGTGAACGAGGACATTGTTGTAGAGGATCCCAAGAAGAAGAAAGGAAAAAAGAAAGTAGAAGTAGCCGATGACCTCGATGAAGAGGACGATGATATCTTCGCCGAGCTTCTACAAGGTGGTGAAGTTGGCAGCGACGGGGAGTTCCAGGACGAGTTCGATGAGTGGGATATGGATAACTTGGATGAGTACGAGGAGACTCACTACCAGGACGAGATGAAGCAGTTCGACAACATAGACAACTTGGAAGATTTGCAAGGCATCGATTATCAGGCTGATGTGATGAGATTTCAGAAGCAGCAGAAGAAGAAGTTCGAGGAGTTCGAGTCCGATAACGAGTTTGACTCTGATGCTGAGGGTGACGACTTGTCTCGCGGCGGTAACGTTTCTGAGGATGAAGAAGAAGAGGAAGATGGCGATGTATTGGGTGATCTGCCGACGATAAACAAGAAGACCACTGGTAAAAAGAAGCGCAAGGAGCGTAAGAAGAAAGGTGCAATGTCTGATATTTCCGGGTTCTCAATGTCCTCAAGTGCTATTGCTAGAACTGAGACCATGACCATCCTAGATGACAAATACGACAACATCATCGCCAGCTATGAGAACTACGAAGAAGAACAATTAGACGACGAGTACGAAAATGCAAAGCCATTTAACATGGAGGAAGAGAGAGCTGACTTTGAGTCCATGCTTGATGACTTCCTAGACAATTACGAGCTGGATGCCGGTGGAAGAAAGATTGTCAAGAAGGATGCCGAGAGAGACAGAATCAAGCAGGCGGCAGACGAGGTCAGTAAAGGTAAACTGAGCTTGAGGAGAAACCGTGAGAGACAGAAGAAGGAAGTAGAAAAGGTGACCAGCTCACTAAACTCTCTACGTTTCTAATGTTCTAGGAACAAACTGTATATTAACTTTCATTATTTTTGCATTTTATTTTCGTTCTGTTTTCATTTCTTATCAACAAATATATATAGACACTTAACTACTGCACACTAAAATCAAACTATTTAGATACCATGCACTATACACCTTCAGATCATACAGTTCGTTTTGGGTATTTACCATATATTTTGCCTGTTTGTTCAACTATTAAATGGCCAGGGTATAAATCACTTTGGTAATCCGTAGCGCGTTACGGGACAAGCGATGAGCTTCAAACTTATAAAGAGCCATTTACTACACTTGAAGGTAATTGGCAGATCTAAGAAAAGTAACGGAGTAGAGGTAGCAACCCAGATGTCTGAAGGTACACCGAATAATGATGTTAGCGATGATCTGGCTGGTGAGGTGCGCATTGGATTGAGTGAGAGGGAGAAAGAGAAGCATCTATTGCAGTACTTGCTCAATTGCCGAGGTGTATGTCATGAGAATGTGCTTTTGAAGGTAATGTTACTTATGGAGAACGAGCAAGGGGATTTGGAACAAGGGCTCAGCGTGTTCGAGTGGCAGGCAAAGTTGCAAGAGCGTGTGGCTCGGATCAATCTGAAGTTACAACCACTTAAATACCAGGTAAAGAAGGCTATATATGGATCTGGGAGAGCCATTGTGAGTGAGAAAGTCAGAAGTCAGCTTGAACTTAACAGTGCGAACTCGTTTGGTAAAGTCAACTTTCCAAACAGCAGTCAGTATTATGTATACATCGACACTTCCCCATTTGGTGAGATGAAGCATGCCACTACTTTCACAGACAAAGAACTTGAGTATATTAAGGCCTTCATAAAAGTGTTAGCCGATAGAGGTAGTGTAATACACGAAGTCGATGATGTTAATGGTGCAGACAGCAAAATCGTTGAACAAATAGACAAGATCAGACAGAAAGCATATGGTAACAAGCGCCGGCATGATTCCGATGTTGAGTCAGGTCCAGAGAACGCTGAAAACAATGAGCCTGTTCAAAGCTCTTCAGTTTCTCGTTGGACGCACTATGCTAGTTATACAGCTGATATAGCTGCACTTACGGATGCTACTGACTTGCAACCGCTAGAGACGCAGGAGTTGCTGGACAAACTATGTAGACTAAGATGGCTATACAAGACAGGTAAAGGAAAATATGGGCTGGATCTGCGTCTTTTAGTGGAAATGAATGACTATCTTAGCGATAACTACAGCATGAGTAGTTGTGAACGCTGCAAAGATATAGTGGCACAGGGTGTGCAGTGTAGTACCAGTGATTGCAATAGCGTGTGGCATGTAGATTGTTATGAGCATGATATTCTACATGAGAACCGTATTTGCAAGAGCTGTGGGGAATCGATTCTGGACCGTGGTGTATACGTCACCTAGTGATGGTGCAGTAGAAATAATTTGCTATACAAGGTCGAAAAAATGAATGAGTTACTTATAACATATTTGCATTATTGTTGTTACCTATTTACAGAACAATAGAACGTTAAATTATCTGCATTTACTTCCTCACGATACCTTTCTTCTCCAGGAAGTCCTTTGCCTCGTTGATTTTGGTGGCCAGGTATGGTGATCCACCTTTGTCCGGGTGGTTCGCCAACATGATCTTCCTGTGCACTTCTTTCAACTTCTTCGTGGTCAGGTTGTTCTCCTTCAAGTTCAATATCTGTAGAGCCTCCTTGGCGTTCATCTTCGGATCAAACCCACCTTTCAAGAACTGCGTGGCAGCTTTCCCGCCGTTCAGCCTCGTCTGCACACCTTTATACACACCAGCACCCACGTAGAGCGCCAAAAACCCACCAACACCAGCTAGCACCGGGTGCTCACCCATATATTGCAACGCATTGTCGAAATACAAGTCCATGCCTTGCTTCGAGGCCGGAGCCTGCGTGGCACCCGCGGGGAAACCTGCAGCCGCGTCACCAGTCACACCACTACCATCTCTAATACCTGTACCGTCCATGCTCTCGTCTTATACTGCTGCTCTCCCTGCCATCAGGACCCCATAACTTGATTCAACGCCCATTTCGACTCTTTTATTCTTCTCAGAATGGAAGTACATGTGACGGATCCTCCGTAGGAAAAGTTTTCTTCAAAACTGAAAAATTTTGCGATGAGATGAGCTCATCGCATATAACAGAAGCCTTTATAACACTAGTATTTGAGTGATGGGTTTTGTAGTCTGTTATGTGTCTTCTATATTGATCGTTTGAGAGGGGTAATAAGCAAGTATGAGAATATATCAGTGTCATTTCTGTTCCTCGCCGGTGTACCCTGGCCATGGTATTATGTTTGTGCGTAACGATGCGAAGGAGTTTCGTTTCTGCAGGTCGAAGTGTCACAAGAACTTCAAGCAACGGAGGAACCCACGTAAGTTGAAGTGGACCAAGGCGTTCCGTAAGGCTGCTGGTAAGGAGCTTGCTGTGGACTCTACGTTGACATTTGCGCAGCGCAGGAATGTGCCAGTCAGGTATAACCGTGAGCTTGTGGCGACGACGTTGAAGGCCATGTCGCGTATCGAGGAGATCAGACAGAAGCGTGAGCGTGCGTTCTACAAGAACAGAATGAAGGGCAACAGCGAGCGCGACTTCCTAAGGGACAAGAAGCTGGTCGAGACCAACCCAGAATTATTGAGGTTGAGAGAGGTGGAGATCGCCAACAGGCTGGCAAAGGAACAAGCCGCTGCAGAGGAAGTGTCAGAAGAGGAATCCGAGGAAGAGGAAGACATGGAGGTCGACAGCGAGGAAGAAGAAGAAGAGAGACTCCAGAAACAAAAGATCTTGTTGAAGAACAAGAAGAGAAACGCAAAGAAGCTTGCATTCTAAGATGCTTGCATTGCCAGCATAGGAATATAAACATTCAAACCCCATTCTGTACATTAATAAGACTCATCGAAGAAAAGGAACTTTTATCTCATAAGATATTACCGGAAAGCACATTTATATATCAAGGTGTAGCTATACATCAATTATTATATACTATCAAAAAGTCATGTTATAACAAATTTTGTTACTGTCTATATCAACCGAGCAACTCACGGTCTTCAGAAGCCCAGAACTGTCTCAGTGCTTCAACTTCACCCACTGATACAAGTCTCAAGTCCAGCAACTCATATGCTACTTCCCCAGTTTCGTTCATGAAACTCAGAATCATAGCGTCTACAGCACTCCCTTGGCATAGCTCTCCAATAGCGGTGGCTACTCTGGAATAGCACGCATCTCCAACAGAAACTCGCAACTTACCGTCCTCACTCGAGAGCTCAGGCGCATTTCTGAGCACTATGATACTGATATACCCAGCAGAACCCGAGACCAGCTCTTCCACTCGCCCTATTACCCTGTATCTCTTGTTGATCTTATTGTTGATCTGCCCAATGTCGACCACCAGTTTGCTCATCTCATCGCGGGCACCGTCCCTCCAGTCGAACGTAAAAAAGGAAACGACAGGTTACAGATTTGGCCACCAGGGTATAATATAGTGTCGATAAGTACAGTTTTCGAAGTTCACAGCACTGATCTATCAAGTATAAGTGGCCTTTTGATGTGTTTTAATGGATTATAAAAATCCATTAAAAAAAATAAACGACAACTGCAGGATTCGAACCTGCGCGGGCAGAGCCCAAAAGATTTCTAATCTTTCGCCTTAACCACTCGGCCAAGTTGCCATTGTAATTAGATGGAAGTGAAAGTTTCCAGTAGTAGTGTATAGGTAACTATATTCCTTCAATCAAAAATCTCGCTTATAAAGACTGCATTACAAGCCGCAGTAATAACAACTACCACATATAACTCCTTATGATATATTTGCGCCAACTGCTGTGTTTATTTCGGTGCAGGAACCGACAGAGCCTTAAAGTTCACAATTTCAACTATCATCTGCTATTTGTGCTACAGGAGATCGCTGCTTCGAGCCTAAAGGAATTGGTGTAGTATAATAGAACCGCTACTACATATCTTGCTCATGCTTCTTTTGGGTGAACAGTTGTGGCTACATAGTGCTGTTATCGAGGTTGTATAGCTGACTATTCATATACCACCTCATAAAATTCGATATCATTTATGACGTCATTAAAGGGAGCCCATCTCAGAAGTATAAGAAGTTCAGGAACTACAAAGTCAAGTAGTTTCTGGGAGTAAAAACTGGCCTATTGAGCAAAACCCAGAGCATAAGAACGTTGGATTGGTAGCTCAGGAGTTAGTTACCACTTAATTCAGCGTATTTGGTTTGGAATAGAGGTTTTTTTCTTGAAGATAAGAGGTCATGGATAGTGCGAGTGCAGATGCGAGCGTGACTGGCAGCGGCAATGCCAAGGGTAATTCTGCAGAGCGTGTCAATGGTGGAGGAAAGTTTTATAAGTTAGAGATACTTGTGTCTGACCCGCAGAAGCGGGCTGGGGAGGCCGGGTTGGGGCCATATGTGAGTTATCAGATCTCAACGAGGACAGATAACCCCTCATACCATGGAAATCAGAAGGCTAGCTTTGACGATATTATAGTAGTTCATCGGAGGTATAACGATGTTGTGTTGTTACATGACATTTTGCAGAACGACCATCCGACATGCATAATACCTCCCTTGCCGGACAAGAAGGTGCTGCAGTACATTGCTGGTGACAGGTTCGGACGTCGTTTCACCCAGCGGAGGTGTCATAGTTTACAGAACTTCTTGAGGCGTGTGTCCCAGCATCCTATCCTATCGACCAGCAAGGTTTTGGAAATATTCTTGGTGGGTAATGAGTGGGATACGTACCGCAAGAACATCGCAGGTACCCTGCAGAACGCGCAAAAGGAGGATGTTACGGATGCTGTAATGAATGCCTTTAAAAAAGTGCACAATCAGAATGAGGAGTTTACCGAGATCAGAGACAGGAGTGATAAATTGGATAATAGTGTGAATAGAATAAACAAGGTGTTTCATAGAGTTGTGAAGAAAAACGAAGCAATCATAGAGGATTACTCGAAGCTTGGATTGACTCTGCAAGAACTACAGGAATTGGTGTCGTCCGATAACGATAAGCTTGCTGACAGCTTGAAAGTTTTTATCGAGGGAGTTACTCAGTTTTCTTACGGTTTGCAGGATCTGAATATGTTTATTGACTACGAGTACCTAATCGACTTGAAAGATTTGAGCCATTACATTGGGAGTATGAAGCAAACTATGAGATTAAAGGATCAGAAACAGATAGATTACGAAGAGCTAAGTGACTATCTCACGAAATCGATAAAGGAGAAAAATAACCTGATATCCGGGTATGGTGGCGGTAACTTTTTGACAAGCAAATTGGAAGAACTCGCAGGTTATAATCAGGAGGCCAGCCGAAGAGATAAGATTAACAAGTTGGAATCTACTATCTCATCGTTGACCACAGAACTAGAAACTGCTAAGAAAGTTGCGGACACATTTGAGCAAGAAACTCTTAAAGAAGTTAAAAAGTTCGAAGAGATCAAAAATGATGAGCTGAAGATATCTTTGAATAATCTTGCAGATGAAAATATAAAATTTTATGAGAGGATGTTAGAGACCTGGGAGAAGGTTGATCAGAGTCTAAGGTAGCGCTTTGCTATGCAATGAAATTACAGTATATGTGCATGATAATCTATTTAATAGTTTATAGTTACAATCGTTATGACTACACGTCAAAAGTATAAAAAATAAGGAAACATCTCCATACAGGAATTTAGTTCAGGTAGAATGTTTGTGTTTCTTGTTTTGCAGGAAAAGTTCGAAATTTTGGGACTCTCGCTGAAGTTCATTGATAATACTGTCGTGACTATTATCAATCATATCCCAGTTAATCGTTTCGCCTGCCAGGTCTTCATTATTATCATATTTAGATATTAGTGGCTCTCCAAATATAGTGGTGAAGTCATCTCTCGTTAGGTAGTTGCACCATTGCATAGGTGGGAATGTGTTCTTGTCGAGGTTCCTCTCCGCTTTAGTACGCGGTTTGGGGGCACGATCATTTTCCCTAACGTAGAAGTATCTCAGTAACATGATGGCTTCACGACGCCGTATACCTGGTACCAGTATTGTTCTATCGTACTCGGTTGAGCCAGCAACCGTTGTGCTCTTGTCACTGTGTATTGATAGAACTGTCCCGTTACCCCCAAACCTATCATTCCCACATCCGAATACAATTTTATGAATCCCCATCTGTTTCAACGCAGAAGCACACATAATGCAAGGCTCGACTGTAACGTAGCACACAATCTCTTTGAACAACTGCTTCAATTGCACCGAGGCATACCCTTGAGCCTGTACAGCGTCTCTGAGCATCCGCATGGCCACAAACTCAGCATGTGCAGTACCACTTAGCGAGTCATTAGTGTCATTCAGACCATAGGCAACCACACTATCGCTCTTCTCATGCACAAAAACACATGCCACAGGCGTCTCCCCATGGTCAAGAGCATACCTCGCCAGTTTCAACGCACTATCGATGTGCTCCAAATACTTGTCCATCCTCAAATTTAACTCAATTTTACCCCCCACAAAAGGTGCAGGTATATCAATGGGTGATTCCCTGTGTCATTAACATAGCAAATCAAAGGAAATAATGGGATTGATAACCTCGAGTGGCCAATATACATTCCAATGAGTTATGCGATGAGCTATGCGATGAGCCAAATTTGGACTTTGGCAGTGGAAAGACCTGTGCTCTGCGACGTTTTCTGTGTCGTATGCTGTGTGTGAAAAATTTCAGCTTCAAGAAGATGCGATGAGCTTAGCTCATCGCAAAAAAATTTTCAGGCATTTAGTGGTATAATAGTGCTATCTATTTGATCAAGTATTGTGACTATAAGATTTCTTTGGGTTTAGTTATAGTGGTTAGTTAGATAGTGTAAGACTTGAGGTTGTTTCACATTTTTTGGCGGTAGATTTCTGGTTAGTGTAGCAGTGTTAAGATGGCTAAGAAGCACAGGTATACCACGGTTCAGCGTAAGCAAGAGCGTCAGAAGGAGGAGGAGTATATCAAGGAGTTGGAGCAGCGTATTCAGGATTATGATGTGAAGAACAACAAGGCAGTGTTTTTCAAGGACCTGCCGATCAGTAAATCTACATTGAAAGGTCTAAATGAGGCCTCTTTTATAAAAATGACGGATATTCAGCGGGACTCCATCGTTACCTCATTGCAAGGCCACGATGTGTTTGGTACTGCCAAGACTGGGTCTGGTAAGACTTTGGCATTTCTGGTACCAGTGCTGGAGAAACTATACCGTGAGCGCTGGACTGAGTTCGACGGGTTGGGGGCTTTGATTATCTCGCCTACTAGGGAGTTGGCTATGCAAATCTACGAGGTCCTTGTGAAGATCGGTTCACACACACAATTCTCAGCAGGTCTAGTCATTGGTGGTAAGGACGTGAACTTCGAATTGGAGAGGATCGCCAAGATCAACATCTTGATTGGTACTCCCGGCAGAATTCTTCAACATATGGACCAAGCGGTTGGGTTAAATACTTCGAATTTGCAAATGTTGGTGTTAGACGAAGCTGATAGGTGTTTGGATATGGGTTTCCAAAAGACCTTGGATGCCATTGTGGGTAACTTACCACCTGACAGACAGACTCTGTTGTTTTCTGCAACGCAATCACAAAGCATATCTGATCTGGCAAGATTGTCTTTGACCGATTATAAGAAGATTGGTACAATTGACTCATCTGAAGATGGACCAGCGACTCCAAAAACACTGCAGCAGTCTTATATCATAGCAGACCTGGCCGATAAACTGGATGTCCTGTACAGTTTTATCAAATCTCATTTGAAGACTAAGATGATTGTGTTCTTCTCCAGTTCAAAGCAAGTACATTTCGTTTACGAGACATTTAGAAAGATGCAACCTGGTATTTCTTTGTTGCACTTGCATGGTAGGCAGAAGCAAAGAGCTCGTACTGAAACTCTAGACAAATTCTTCAGAGCTCAGCAAGTATGTTTGTTTGCTACTGATGTCGTCGCTAGAGGTATCGACTTTCCAGCTGTTGATTGGGTTATCCAAGTGGATTGTCCGGAAGACGTAGACACATATATCCATAGGGTAGGTAGAGCCGCCAGGTATGGTAAGAAAGGTAGGTCGCTTATCATTCTCACTCCACAAGAAGAGGCTTTTTTGACAAGAATGGCAGCTAAGAAGATTGAACCTGGTAAGCTAACTATAAAACAGTCTAAGAAAAAATCTATCAAACCACAATTGCAATCCTTACTGTTCAAGGACCCAGAACTAAAATATCTTGGTCAGAAGGCTTTTATTTCTTATGTGAAATCTATCTATATTCAAAAGGATAAGGAAGTTTTTAAATTTGATGAGCTTCCAACAGAAGAGTTTGCAAACTCGTTGGGTCTACCTGGTGCACCACGCATCAAGATAAAGGGTATGAAGGCAATCGAACAAGCTAAGAAGCTGAAAAACACATCTAGAAGTCTATTGTCATTATCAAAAGCCAATGATGATGGTGAAATCAATGATAAGAAGGATAAACAGGTTAGAACTAAATATGACAAGATGTTTGAACGTAAAAATCAAACTATTTTGAGTGAGCATTATTTGAACATAACGAAATCTCAAGCACAAGAAGATGAGGATGAAGACTTCATTACTGTTAAGAGAAAAGACCATGAATTGAAGGAAGAAGATTTGCCACAACTAACTGTACCAACATCGAGGAGAGCACAAAAGAAGGCTCTGTCTAAAAAGGCATCCTTATCTACTAAGGGTAATGCCACTAAAATGGTGTTTGATGATGAAGGACAAGCGCATCCAGTCTATGAGCTTGAAGGTGAAGAAGAGTTCCATAAAAAAGGTGATGCTGAGGAACAAAAGAAAGAATTCTTGAGCAAAGAAGCTGAAATCATGGCTGATAGAGATGTTAGCGATAAGATAATACAGAAAGAGAAGAAACAGGAAAAAAAGAGAAAGAGATTAGAGGCAATGAGGAGAGAAATGGAAGCTGCCTATGCTGACGAATACAGCGATGAGGATGAAGAAGGCGGTAATGTTGCATATTTGGGTACAGGTAATTTAAGTGATGACATGGAGGAATACTCTTCTGATGAAGAAAGTCGTAAAACTAAGAAGAGTAAGACTGTTGACTACAGATTTGACAAGAAGAACAAAACTATTTCTGAAGATACTGATATTATGGAGATTCAAGAACCAGAAACCATTGAAGACTTGGAATCCCTTACCGCAAGACTTATCGAAGGTTAATAGGTCCAATCTTTTCCAAATTATTTCAATTCTACATTGGTTTATTACGTACCAATTATTTTGCATATGTGAAGAGATACATTTATAGAAGTCATATCTTTTCCTTAAATAACAAAAGGCATGTTTTTTTTTTCGATTCATTATACTTAGTAAATATAATTTTGAATTTATAATTTTTATTGTATTAGCATTCTAATTTCAATAAATGCTTGTATCTGTTCTTCCTCAACGGATCAACCGTTAATAGCTTTTCTAAGTAAATTTTAGTATGATCTTCTATATCAATATCTTCTGACTTTTGAATCTGTTGTATAACCAGCAGTAATTTCAAGCACCAAGTATTTTCTTTGCCAGAAAACTCTAGCTCGTCTTCATTAATCATTGTTATATTTTCCCAAAATGTTTTTAACATCTCTAGGTACCTCTCCTTTGTCAATACTTTCAGAACTAAGTCACTCCTAATGAACCATTTGATATAGAACCATACAGCTTGATCTTCAGCATCTGTAAACATTGCATTGGTAACAAAATCAATCTCTTTCTCAATAAATAATGTTTTGTCCTCAATCTCATTCTTCTCTAGCATTTTTTGTATAAGTTGGACTCTTTGGTGCCAGGCACTGAAATTTGATATATTGCTTTTGATCATTGTGGTAGCGTATTCCAGTTCTTCCTTGTTCATATCATTGCCTGTCATCTTTTGCATGTGGGAAACCACTATTCTTCTATAATGCCAACCATGGTAATTTCTAGCGTCAGCGTCAAGCAATTTGTTCACAATTACAAGTTCTCGACCCCATATCTTCACACTGGCACCAGGATAGTTTTGTAAAGTCCATAGTCTATGATTCCAAATCCAATATACCTTGGGGAATCGTTTCAATTGGGCCATTACAAACATCAGTTCATCTTCCCAGAATTTTGGCTCGAGCTTCTCGCCTAGATCCACTATAATGTCACGCCTATAGTTCCAAACAGCATTGAATTCGGGATTGAGTTCCAATAAGTTAGTGGTGAGTTTCAAGGACTCAATAGTGAACTCCCTTTTATCCTTCAGCCCCAGGACAGTGTCGGTCAACTGTCTATATTTCTCAATTTTGAGCTGATCTTGAACTCTCTTCTGCTTTAGAAGCTCCTGGGTCCATTGACGTCTTCTAACACCGTGCTACTTTGACACATATGCCCACTACCTTAGTACACCCTCGATTTTTCTTGTGTGCAGACCCTGGTTCCTCTGGTACTGGTGCGTTTTGGTTATAGTTGTTAGTAAAGCTTGCTTAAGGGAGCGAAAGACACAAGTTACCATCTGGACAAAAACATACCATGTTGATTCGACCAATTAAGCTTTTTATTGTTGTCCATCCGTTGCAAATTCCACTTCAATCACTAGTTTCTTTCAATTTCACCTATTTAAAGCTCATCGCAAGAATTTTTCAGTTCCTGATCCAATTCAAAATGCTACTCAGAGCCAGCAATTCCATCCACAAGAGGTCCAATAATGGATAGAAACCTATCGCTGAAGGGCTCTACGAGGAGTATAACCGAGTTCTTTGAGTACTGTATCAATTCTATACTTTTCCAGCGCGGAGTATACCCTCCAGAGGACTTTAGCACTGTGCGGAAGTATGAATTGAGTCTTCTACGGACTCATGACGATGAGTTGAAGGATTACTTGCGGAAGATCCTGTCACAAGTACACAGGTGGCTGTTGGGTGGTAAATGCAACAAGCTTGTGCTGTGTATAGTGGACAAAGACGATGGCGAAGTGGTGGAGCGATGGCAGTTCGATGTTACACACTTCAGCAAGGAACAAGAGACCGCTGCGGAAGTCACAGATGAGGAGACACGCAACCAGATGAGGACACTGATTAAGCAGATCACCGCTAGTGTTACTTTCTTGCCCGAACTAGTGAAGGAAGGCGGGTACACTTTCACTGTTCTGGCATACACGGATGCCGATGCCAAGGTACCGCTAGAATGGGGGGATTCTGATAGCAAGGAGGTCAAAGATGGTGAGATAGTGCAGTTCAGAAGCTTTGAGACCAATGATCATAGAGTTGGTGCCCAGGTTAGCTACAAGATATAGCGCAGTAGGTTCTTTTAGACCTGGATACGTTTGAATGCTATAAATGATTTAGCTACGGAAGATCAATAGTACATAGTATAGTAAGTAATATATCTATCTTTCGAACAATTTGGAGTTAGATACAAGTTCTCTTATACCTCTTCTGGGTTCCTGTGGCTGTGGGGTTACAGGACGTTGTATCGTTCTGGCAGGTGGATGGATTCTAAGCTCGTTTCTCACCAGTTTAGACCATTCGGGGTCCTGGATACGGCAGATGTTAGCCTGGAACTGCATCATAGGGCGTGAATCCCACTCCATGATGAGCATACTGTGATCGATTGGTTTACCTTCTTCTTTCCTCTCGTCGAGCTTAGTCTTGTAGGCAGCCCGCAGTGCTCTCCATTGTTCCAAATCCCAGGGCACTGCTTTCAGAGATAGAATGAACGCCCAAACAACACTGTTGTCATTTCCACCTGTAATCTCGTTATATGTTTCGGCATATGTTTCAGGAGAATCTACAGGTGCAATAAGTAGCTTTACAAGCTTCATTAACTTGTCCATATCAGATTCAATTCTCTTCTTAGTCCTCTTCATGCTACTGTTGTTAGTAGACTCACCATCTCCAGACATATTCTCTGGAATGGAGTTCAGAATATTTGATAATAAATCCAAGTCTAACATAAGTTGCTCCCCGATATTTACAACGGCTCTAGGATTTAAACGAGGTTTAGTTGTGGCCGAAGCGTAAGGTGGAGTAGGTTGCAACAATTTCAGTATGCAGCCCAGGAATTCAGAGAACACCAAATTGATAACCTTATCCAGGAAATTCCACTTGTATATATCTCTGTTAAAAGTTTTCAGTATATATTCCAAGATTGTAACGTTCTCTTCTGTGTTTGGTTGGCTTCTTGTAACTTTGAGTAATGTCTTCAACGTTTGCATGTATCTACTGTAATCCTCTACCATGACATTGCTCCAGTCGACATTCTTAAACTCTCTCCATACAAATGAGATCTCGACACTAATCAAACGGTTCAATAGGAAGTTTATCCCTTTAGCGGCCAAATCATCGTATTTACTTTTCGTTTGCATGAATATTCCATTAATCTGCTCAGATGCAGATGTGAATTCGAGTAATCTTTCTTCTAGCTGCTCAATTGTAGTAGAGCAGTATCCTGCAGTATTAATAACTAGAACTGTATATTTGGCACATTCTCTTTTGTCTTCAACTTCAACGTTATCTGGTAATATCAATGGCTCTAGGATTTTATTGGCGTACAAACCCAACCATTTTGTAAAAAATGTAGCTAATGCTGTTAAAACCGCAGTGTTCTCACTTTCTTGCACCAACTCTAACGACTGTGTGAGGATAGCTCTATAATTCCGGAATAAGTCTGCACTAGATGGTACAATGAAAGAGTCTGTAGAGTTTTCAGGAAACTTGGGATCACTCATATATGACAGCAGTTTCTTATCCATTAATTTATCCTGATGAGAGACCCAAACTGATAGGTATGGTTGGAAGCAAGTACTCAGTTTTGGTTTATCGTTCAGCTTTTTGGAAAACCTCACATTGATATAATTCTCAAATTCTAAAGTCTCCTGAAGTGCATTCATGAATAAGTCAATAGTAGGTGATTTGTCCTGAAATTCACGCTTTAACAAAATGTTTAGATCTTTCCTTGTCGTTTCCATGAATGTCTCGGTCAAGTGCATTGGTAAATCCCAGGACGGCAGGAAGAATTGTTCCAGGTTTGAGTGAAAGTTATTTAGCACCCTCTTGAAGTATATATATCTTCTTGCAAGATTCTCGAGGGAACCAGCCTCGTCATCGACTTGGAAGATTTCATTCATCTCGTACAGAAGTTTGGATATGAACCAGTCAATCAGTGTGGATTTTGCGCTCTGGTCTGAATCCAAAAGCTCACAAGCGCCGTCTCTCAGTTCGTTATGCTGTTGTGTATCCTCCTGCGGCGGTATCTCCTGCTGAGAGAGCAATTGCTGGAACTTCTGCTTTATTCTATCGAACACTTCCGATTTAAGTCTGTTCACGGAGGTCAGTAGCTTGTTGATCTCCTGGACTGACTTGTAAGGAGCAAAAGTGGTGCCCGCCAGCGAGTACATTATCCTATAGGGCGATACCATATCGCGGAAGGAGCCTGAGTCCAGGAGTTGTTTGCATTGTATGTAGCAGTCTGTGAGAATCTTCAAGTTCTGGAAGAAAGACATGGTCTGTGACAGGTTCTGTTTTGCGTTGTCCAGTCTGGATATACCCTGTGTGACATCCATGATACTCTGCTGGGTGCGCATGGAAGTCTCCTTCGTGACTTCATACTCCTCGATAAGCGTCTGCAACAGAGCCAGCGCGTCCGACTCTGTAGCAGCCTCCCCGCTGTCCTCCAGTTCCAATTGCTTAATCTCCTCACTCAACTCCAGCTTGTATGACCTCGTCACCGAGATGAGCTCGTCGAGGGACTCGAGAGAGTCCCTCGACATGAGCATCCCAGTAATATCCTCGGTGGGATCATAGTCCAGCGAGTCTCCCAGCATCAATATTGAAATTCAAAGTCGAAAATTGAACTTATCTATTCACCTCCCCTCTGAGCACTAAAAACAAAAGCACACCAGGTTTTTAACTTCTTGCTCCACCAGCACCGTGTCCTTGAGCAATAATCACTACTCTATGCCATGCACACGCAGTGTGAAATGCCTTCTAATGGGCATCATTTTGAGAGCATGAACTTGTACTAACTGAATGGGTTTTGGAAGCTCCAGCAAGAACGTTGCTGGAATACGCAATCCAAGAGATGAAACTCCCTGCACAGAAACCCACGCAGAGAAGGACGACCATTTTGCCCAAAAAAAAAAAATTAAAAAGAAAATGCTCCTGGGGAGGTTCGAACTCTCGACCTTCAGATTATGAGACTGACGCTCTTCCGACTGAGCTACAGAAGCATATTACTTGTTATGTTTCAGTGGGTTGATGGTGCGTGTATATTGGTTTTGAGGTTTAGTTATCCATAGTAAGCGCTTAAGCTTATATATTGGATCACAGTCTGTAACAGAACGCCCATATAACATGCTCTAGCCGCCATTAGCACGTAGCGGTGCACAGCATCCAGCCGTGCTAATATAGCGCAGCTGTGTGTACCGCCTCTTTTCTACCTGTGCAGCAGCCCGCACCTCGCTTGCCAAGCCCGGTAGCCGCCCAATCTATAGGTCCGGTATGTACTGATGCAGGTGTTGTTCTTGTGGTTGTTCTTGTGCTGGTGGTTGTGGTTGTTGTTGTTCTTATAGTTGTTCAAGCACACATTTGAAACCGGACTCACCTGGCAACACACAACTCGTTATGGCACCCGCTATTCGGGACTCTGTTCGTTTCAGTCCTCTGAAATGTATAGTGTGCAGCAGTGCAGTTCAGCAGCTCAGCAGTTCAGCAGTGCAGTGCAGTGCACTTATCCTCCATCCACTCTTGCTCCAAGAGTTGTTCAGATCAGTTTTGGCTGTGAGGAAAATTTTCTGCGATGAGCTTTAAAAAGCAGGATGCTGAGGGAACTGGGGTCTTGATGGGATGGGATGGGAGCAGCGTCGAGATGGGTGAGAAGCGTAGCAACGAGGAGGAGTTATCTAAGAGGCAGAAGAAGCTGAAGCACGGGAAGCTGGCGCAGAAGCGGAGGGAGCAAGCCGCGTATGAGGAGGAGAAGTTGCGGAAGCTTCCCATGCAAGGAGCTGAGGCGATCAGCGAGCACTTTGCCACTGTGATCCGGGCACAGAACCCTGATCTGAGTGCGATAGAGCTGGACGAGATGTACTTGAAGAAGAGCGAGTTCCTGGGCACCGAGGCGTTCGACGGTGTGCGGAACTTGCACGAGTTTCCGGGGTTCATGGCGAGGTTCTCGAGGGCGCCCAGGGCCATTGTGCTCTCGATGTCGAACATCCGTGTGGCGGATGTGTACAGGAGTCTTGGTGGCAGCTCCCAGTGTGTGAAGCTGTTCGCCAAGAACAAGTTGCATGAGGACGTGGCCACCGTGGAGTCTGTCCTGGGTGCGGACAAGGACAAGAAGGATAAGAAGGACAAGAAGGACAAGGACAGCAAGAAGAAGATCAAGTACTTTGTGGCCACGCCTACGAGATTGGAGAAGCTGCTGGAGAGCACAGAGCTGTTCTTTGAAGGTAAGGACAAGCTGGACATTATCCTGGACGCCAGCTACCTCGACAGCAAGAAGAACTCGCTGCTGGACTCTGAGAACACGAAAGTGCTGTGCAAAGTGTTGCGGACCATGCTGGACAAGAAGAGTTCGGTCAAAGTATTGTTGTACTGATATATATTATGCATATTTAAGATTGTTGTGTAGGCAATATCATAGCTCATCACCTGAACTGCAGTGGGTGCCACCAAAACATAAAATGCTGGGCACCCGAGAGTAAATACCTGAGATAAATGACAGCATAGCTGATGTACAGTTCTCTCTATTGTGATCCAGCACATTCAGCCTGCGGTACGTGCCTATCAAGAGTGTGTATCGTCCATCACCCTCCACTAGCCGCAGATGCAGCAGAGCTAGACTCGGAGTTGTGAATAACCTGCGTGAGTTACTAGTACGGGCTGAATTGTGCAAATAATACAGGAATAGACCCAGAATTACGAAACATAAACATGGATACAGCAGAAAATACAGAAATAAACAGAACTGCAAATATATACAAAAAATATTAAAAACTATTGGTAGCCAACGGCAACAACAACGGCAACGACAACGGAAACCACACGTACTACTACACAACTGCGGTAAAAGCACAGTTGAATAGCTATATACATATCAAATATACCCCTGGTAAATAAAAGTACTTGATTAGAAATCAATAAATAATTAATAAATATTAATTAATTAATATTTATTTTATAATTTATTTGATTTACCAAGGTGGGGTGATTCCAGGGTAGAATTGACACACGTCGAGTTGAATCAGCACCGGGGTTTGACTTCACATCAATGAGGGTGGTGTGGATATTTGTGGCAGTGGTATGCCGCGGTGCACCGCGGCATACCCATATCCTCACATTTAAATAAACACGCTCAGCACAGGGACAAGAATGATAAAACAAGCGCCGCAAATACAGATGCAACAGATACAATACTAAACCTCAGCCCGCTGGTTTTAGCACTGGGAAGGGGAGGGTGTACAGCTGCACAAGCATGTAACTAGAGCCTATTATAGCCACTTGGGCCAGTCCAAGTCAGATACATGTGACATGTACGTACAGTATTATAACCGTATATAATTACAAAAAATTTGGGTCCTCGAAAGTAAACAAGGAAGATCCGAGAAGTTTGACGACGAAAGAACTATTTAACGACATAGTGATGTAGTGACAAAGTGATGATACTATCCACGGTATTAGACGCCCAGGATACGTTCAGCCAGCTATTGTTATTGCCATTGCACCAGGACGACAGCCGCTGAGGATTTCTAGAAGACACGACCGTGCTACTGCGATTTGCCACTGAAGAGTAGCGCGCCCCCGACACAATACAATAAAACACCAACAAGAACGCCAACAGAACACAAACAACGATGGATGACGGTATGATTTCTGAGGGAGTCAAGGATGTGTATGAGTACTCGCACCCCATTATCAACAATGCGCTTGCGGTGAGTGCCAGCGAGCAGCAAGGGAAAGAGGTGCGTCGCTTCGCGACGCTTGCGGACTGGTACGATGTGATTAACGACTACGAGTTCCAGTCGCGTTGCCCTATTATCCTTAAGAACTCGCACCGCAACAAGCACTTCACTTTCGCGTGCCACTTGAAGAACTGTCCCTTCAAGATCCTGCTAAGCTACTCCAGCGCTGGTATGCACCATGGCCATGCGCAGGACGACATGTACAGGTCCAAGGACGAGGACGTGGACGCGCTTAATGACGGCGCCCACGACCACAAGCTCGAGTACCACGACGTCGACGATCCGCAGGTCACCGCCGCAATCGCCGCCGCCGTTGCAGCTGTCGGCAAGGACAGCAGCGACCCACACAACGCTGCTACTGCTGCTGCTGCTGCTGCTGCTGCCGCTACAAACGGCGGTGAAGACCACAAAAACTTGGTCCAGGACACCCAGCCTTCTGCGCACTCCCAGGCCCAGGCCCAAGCCAGCGTCAGACCTAACTCTAACGCCCCAGAGACTATAAGGGGTCCCTTCGTCGTCACAAAGATCATCCCATACCATGACCACCCTGTCCAGGACAACCTGTCTCTAGACAAGTTTGTGCTAACGAAGATCCCAAGAATCTTGCAGAACGAGCTGAACTTCGACGACGTGCTAGAGACGTTAGTCGCCGAAGGTGCCAGCGACGGTGATGTCGCCAAGTTCAGAGTCTCCGAGTACGTCGAACACAGCGGTTTGTTGGATATAATAAAAGCCCGTTACGACTTGATGGACTCCGACATCACCAAAAAATTCTTGTCCCAGATCGCTAGACGTGTCACCACTTACAAAGCCCGTTTCGTGCTAAGAAAGAAGAAATACGGTATCATCAAGAGTGACAGACACCACCCAAGAGCAAATCCTGCCCCAGCCGCCTCAGGAAACAGACCACCAAGAATCAGCAGAACCAGAAGAAAGCGTAGTCTCGAAGACGACGAAACCGAGATCGCCCAGGAGGCACTAAAGAACTCCATGATGGACGATGTCGACCACCAGAGACATATCGACGACGACGACGAAGAACACGCCAGGAAATTGGCCAGATTAGGCGAGGACACCGACTTGCACTCCGGCATCCACGATGATGGCGATCACTCATCAACTCAGAACGCTGCCATGCATGAGATCAACCCTCTTGCATCCATCGACGAAGTCACCGACGACAAGCTTCCTCGTGAAGTCGCCGAGCAACTGAGACTTCTATCGTCCCATTTCAAGGATGTTGAGAACCAAAACTTGCAAGACGAAGAAGGTAAGAAGAACAGCGCTGAAATCTCAGACGAGAACATTCAACCTGAATTAAGAGGACAATAAACTTAAATGGTAGCTCCAATTATTAAAATGAATAAAGGAAACAAACCAATAAATACAATTTTTGAAACCTTTATTATATTTTTTTTGTTTTTTTTATCGGACTCTACTTATTGTTGTTTTCTCCCTTTCAGTTCTTTATTCTCACTTATATTTAAAATATGCCTTTATTCCTATGAAAATACTCTCCTTTCTGATCTAGGAGAATACGCTCTTTCTTCTCTCTATTTTTTTTATTTTATTTCAAATCACTCACCTGTGCAGTCAGGGAAAGTGCATACTTTTCTTTCTATTATTTTTATTTTTTTCTTTTACTAATTTAAGAATGGACTATTATATGTGTGTGAGTGCCAAGTGTATGCGCATTCCTTTCTTTATCCTATTTGTCGCATATGTGTGGATGCACTTGTATGCCTACCCTTGGCAACAAGGAGAGAGACCCTTTGACATCAAGAGAATCAAAGGCTATCTTTCCCAAAGACACCACAAAGACTTTTACCATTTTATTATTATCTAACTACCTGTCTAGATAGCTGTATTCTATATAACGAGATGAATATTATCAAACAATTCTATAAAAAAGAAACTTCCAACAAGGCACTAACACCAAGCCTAATCCACAAATGACTAGCTCAAGCTTATACTTCTGATTTATCCACATCACTTTGTACAACTAACAAAATTCGGGCCTCTCAGTGATCTGACCAATGTTCGGCGACAAGCTGAGGAGTAGCAATATAATGCTTAAGTTGGCGGCAAAAGAATGCAATCATTACTACAACTGAAGCACTATCCTTTACTAACGAGCTATCTAGAAGTGCTGAGTACCCAGAAATTACACTACATGTTGCGAATCAGGTCGATTGCGAGACCTATTGTCCGACGTCCATGGGCGAACGCTGCAAGAGTTACTGGAATTAGCGGTACCCGAATACAGGTCCCTTTCCCATCCTCAGTTAGGTGGTATTCTGATAGGGAGCCTCAGACAGAGCCTGTGGCTAAGGATGAGGAGTCAGAGCACGTTCCATGGTACATGAGGCTCGAGGATGACTCTTTGAAGTCGCTGAATGAGGACATCTCGAACCAGCATGAGGTGAGATTGCCAGACGACTGTCCTGATTCACTACACACACTTGTTAAACATTTACAGAAACAACTGGCCCTAAGAGATATCCTGGTCTTTGATTTGAAGAATCAACGGCTTGCTGATCCGGAGAACTATAGACTCAAAATGTGTGACTATGTCATCATATGCACTGCTATGTCAACAAAACATTGTGAGAGGTCATACGTTGAGATTAATAAGTTGTTAAAGAATGAATATGGAGTTTCAGGATATGTCGAAGGTCAAGTAAATCCCAATGATGAGAAAAAACGTCTGAAAAGGCTAGCTCGTAAAAATAACTTAGGTAGGACCAATATTAGAAGAAATGAGTTAAATTCTACTGAGGAATCATCATGGTATATGATAGATTGCCATGTAGACTCCATCTTTTTAAACATTCTTACGGAAAACAGAAGATATGAGATGAATCTCGAGGAGTTATATGCACCACTGAATGAAAAACACCTATATGAGAAATCAGAACATTCAATGCATATAAATACTAATAACAGGAGTCAAGCGTTTGATTCATTAGAGGAAGAAGATAATGTTTTACTAGCATTAAGGAAACTAGCACAACAAAAGAGACAATATTCAACCGAATCTCCGGCAAGAAGCCTTCGAAATGAGCTTGTAAAAGAGAATTTCGATAGCAGTAAGAAGCTTTTAGCAGATAATCCTGAATTACGTGAGCAACTGGTGAAAGTAGCAATATCAACAATAGAGCAGATAAGGGATTCTACAGGAGCTTCCATAAACACCGAAAAGTGGTACAAATTTGTTTCACACAATGTGCCTCTAGTGATACAAGATACAACTTTCTGGGATTCATACTTGAAGTTCTTATTATTACTAAACGATTGTAACAGTCAAACTTACAGCTACAAGAGATTGATACCCGATTACTTGGTCACTAAGAGATCAATGGGTGAGGAATTAACTGCTGATGATATTACTACTTTTCTCAGTGTAATCTCCGAGAGAGTAAATCCTCAGAACTATTGGGATTTAGTCAAGGCAAATACCCAAGTAGTGGAAGCCCTTAGACTTTTTGATGAGGAGGTAATTTTCACTGATGCAATTCTCTCAAAAGTAATAAAAACCCTGACCACCAATTCCAATGAGCATAAACTACATTCTTTCTATGAGGTAATCAAATTTTTGGTATGGAAATACGAGAAAGAAATTCCTATAAATACACTAGAAACAATATTAAAGACACTCATAAATTTTGGAGAGTACGATTATCTTTTGAGGCTCTGGACCACCAAGATTGGTTACAAAGTGGGATCGAAAGACACGAGACCATGGAAAGTATTCCTAAAAGCCATAACAGAGACGCAAGACGTGGAACTCATCAGGCTAATTATAGAAAAGGGATGTTTACTAGATATCAGTAGGGGAAAGGTCGATGTCGATCCTCAACTGGCAGTATTACTTCAAACAGCCTTCAAGACTGTCGATCCAGAAAACTTAATTTACAACGATCAGCAACGATTGCTGATACCATCCTCCGCTACACGCCAATAGGCAATATATCTTACTCCTACCCAAGTACCAGTAAAGAAATGATTATAAAACTACATGTACATACAATCTAGCATTTTATAGCAAATATCAAAATATTCATATTTTTCATCTTCTCCATCAATTTCAGGAATTTGCGATGAGCTACAAAAACCAATTGCAAACTTCAACTTGGTTAAAATGTAGGACTCAACAAAGAAAGAACCCTACCAATACAAGCTTGAATGAGCTACCGATGCTATAGCTCACTGAGCTTTGTTCCCAGACATGTTCTACCAAGATTTAACATTCCCAAATCCGATTTCAAAGGCCACCAGGTCAAGGCTATTAAGAAATTCAAGAAGCTGTCGCCTGGACTGAACATGCTAATAGAACTCAGAGATATACGTGCACCGCTTTCAACAAGAAATGTGATATTCGATAATATTTTGAGGAGTAACAGGTCGTTGGAGCGGCTTGTGGTGTATACGAAGAAAGATATGACTAGCGGGAACGCCAATGGGAAGCAATACTTTAAGAAACTGTCTCAATGGCATGCACAGCTGAATGAAAAGTTTATTATACTTGATGGTAGGGATACTAGTGATGCCAAACAGCTGTTAAAGATTTTACAGTGGGAAAATCATAAGGTAGAGAGCAGAGGGATGAGACTCCCTCTGGGCTATAGAGCCTTCATAGCAGGAATGCCAAACGTGGGAAAGTCGACCTTGGTTAACACGCTTAGAAGAGTAACAAACCCCAGTTCTAGTGGCACTAAGTTCAAGAAGGTCGCCAGAACTGGATCAGAAGCAGGTGTTACTCGAAGTACTAGTGAAGTTATCAGACTGATGCCTACTACCAACAATTCCAGCCCAATTTACCTTATAGATTCCCCGGGAGTTGGACTACCTGGACGACTCACTAACCAGAATCGTATGTTGACTTTGTCTATGTGCGGTGCAGTAAAGACAAGTCTAATCGAACCCGTCATACAGGCTGACTATTTATTATATTTAATGAATTTACAAAATCCATTACCAGGAGCCGAATGGTACCCAAAATATAAATCAGAACCAACAAATGATATTTATGAGGTACTAAGGAGATTAGCTAAGAATAAGGAATCGTTTGATGAAAACGTAGTTGCCACTAATTGGGTCAACAAATGGAGACTAGACTCGAAGAATCTTTTATTTGACGTGGAAACGTTACTCCCAGCAGATGCCTTTTCTTATAGGGACTATGTTGATAAACAACTTGAGGAGCTGGGTGAATTGACATTTCTCAGGGAAAGACAATAACTTAATATTCACATATTTACTTGTAAAAATACAACATACAATTGCATATACGTCATGGTAATTATATATTTCAGTTAAATCACAACTATGTTACTATGAACCGTGGTAGAAAAAATTACAGTTCTCTTCGACTCGTAAAGTGTCTTTGGTATGACAATAAATGTATTACTGATCATCGCCACATTATTAATCTTAATCCAATTCAAGGCCTGTAACTTCTTCCATATAGTTGTTTGAAATTTCTTCAATTCTACCAACGATATAGACTTCTTATCGAGAGTATAGTGAATACCAGCTTCACACAAATCAAATAATGGCCTATATGGAAGTAATTTGTTTTGTTGAAATTGTGCCTGAATAGCTGAGTCCATTTCAAATTCCCACCACCGTAGCTCTCTTATATTACTCAGAGACAAGCTAATGGCCTTGCTAGGTAAGATAAGCTTATTCAGATCAATAAACCCGCAGTCATTTATACTGATTACTCGAAGATTTACCCATTTGGTTAGATCAGCCAAACCTGTTTCAGAAGGATTTAAAACCTGATTCATTGCTATCCTCATAACCCTCCTCCTACTTATGTATGAGATGGTTCTGCCTGGATTATCTCTTGCACCATGGACATTTATTAGAGACTCATAAAGATTCTTCCCTCTGACAGAAAGGCTGGAGACCTGCTTCATCTCTTCTAAATTAACAATCGTTTCAGTGAGGGCGGGATCATTTGGTATTTGATAACGTTCTTTTACCATCGGATCTTCAAGATAGACATCCGGACTGTCAGATCTTGCCCTTTTCAAATTGGTGCCTCTCTTTACATGGCCATTAGCATTCCCGTTAGTCACAGTATCAATGTTTGTTGTAAAATTGATTTCTGATATCAGATTCAATTGTTCTTTCTTGCGCAGTTTCTGTATTATATTAGGTATCTGCCCATCTCTCTGCATTTCCAAGTTCAATCGCAGGTATCCTAATTCCATATCACCATAATCTGTTATATTATTCCTAATGACCCATCTTTTGTACTCACCGTAAGAGTACCAGACCTGCAACATGTAGAGTTTGTTGATCACAGCAAGTCTTAGATCACCATCTATCTCAATCCAGTCAAGTGGGCCTACTAATTCACCATCATAGAGGTGATTAAGGCGCAGCGAATCCAACACTATCGCATCATATCGTAGCCATAGCGAGTACTCTAGCCAGCTCTCGATCATTGCTGGCGAGTATTGGAAATTCTGCAAGTATTGCTCAAATAACGGGTACAATTTCTTCACCAGTTGGCGGTAGTACTTCTTCACCTTCTTGGAGCCACCATAATCTCGCACATTGGGTATCTCAATGGCACCATGGTAAAGTGCATCCAGTGCTGGTGGATTTGCATTCGTGTATTGCCCATCTAGATGATAGTAAACCAGCTTCCTGACCTCGTAGGGCTGATCCAGGAACCTGAGGGTATTGAACCGCTCCTCAACCATGATAGCGAAAACTTCTTGGCTTGTAGTTTTAATGCGTTGCTGCCACAGTACTTAACCTAACTGAGGTACAATTGACTTTTTATGCTTTAAGTTGCTTTGAAGGTCATCGATGAGCTGGATCAACAAGCAACACTGGCAACGAAGAACGATCACGATAGAGTCGATGCCATATGAGCTCAATCCAACATGAGGACGGTCCACAGTGTTTTGATGAAAGTTGTAATGCGATTTTAGTATAAATTATATGAGTACATAAGGGACTTTTAAAAATGTGCTTTGGTGTCGACCGCAGCGAAATATGCGAAAAGTATATAGAAGTTCTGAGGAATATTATGGCCGTGGAGTTGAGCTCACCACCAAGTCTAGTTCGTTAGCAATTGGAGCATGCCTTCTATCCTCTGGGCCTCTTCTGCTTTGTGAACTTCCTCTCTGACCTTGTTACGTAGTGCCACCACCATTTCGTTCAGCACTGGGGACTCCTGGGCTACTTGGCCGTACATCTCCAGGACCACTGTGACCCAGTCGACGACCACGTTAACTGACCTTACGTCTTCTATACCTTTCAGACACCAGTTAAGTAGTGGCTCTAGCGAGGACTCGTCTCTGTTCTGGAGTGCTACCCGTATCTTGCCACGCTTGCGCAGCTCCTGGAGGATAGTCAAAGTGAGTTCTTTGGCCATACCGGGCACGAAAGCGCAATCGAGTGCCTCAGCCCACTTGAACTGGTTGATGTATCTTTCGAAAGTGCGCATGCAGCGCTGCTGTTTCACTTTGTCATCGTGGATTATATGTTCTAGGTCACCTTGGTACTGGGACCCACGCATCATTCTTTGGAAGTTGTTGCTCTTCTTTGGGCCCGTGGAGCCGGCTGTGTAGTCGTCCACAGCCAGGTGGCTGTTCCTCTTCTCTTTCTTCTTGGTTCTGATGGCCAGCAGTCCTGATGTGAGACCTGCTACTAGATGCCTGCTGCCTTGGGCGTCGCTGGGGGACACTGCGCAGCTCAGCACTGCGCTGGAGAACTTCCAGCCGAACTTCACTTGGAAGTTGTCCAGCGGGTCGAACACCTTGACGTGGCCGTCCAGCGAGGACGCCAGCAGCGCTGAGTTTGATGCCAGGCCGGAGTCGCTAGGGAGGTTCACGTAGTCGAGGCAGGTGACGGTCTTGTTGAAGTTCGCGCGCTCGAATATCTTCTTGTTGCTGGTCAGGTCCCAGACTTTGAAGTTGGGCCCACCGCAAGAGACCAGCTGTGTGGGCGAGATGGCGACGACGTTCTCGACGGGCTGGTCGTGCACCAGTGTGTGCTGGGGCTTGCTGCCTGCCCTGGTGTCATAGAGTCTGAGCGCGCCGTCGTAGGAGCCGGTGACCACCAGGTGCGGTGCCGCTGGCACGAAGCACAGCGTCCGCACGTAGTCCGCGGCACCCGTCAGCTCCAGCTGGGGCTCGTAGGCGTGCGAGATGTCCCACACCCTGGTGACACGGTCGTCGCTCGCGGAGACCAGCGTCTTCAAGTCGTGGTCGTGGAACTTGGTGACGTGCGTGGGGTGCTGGGAGGCGGCTACAGACACCAGCAGCGTCCGCGGGTTGTACGAGTCATAGACGGACACGAGACCCGTGGCGTCACCGGCACACAGCAGCTTACCGTCCTTCCGGTACGACGCAGAGTACACCACGTCCTTGAAACGGGAGAAGGTCTTGATCGCCTGGCGCGTCCGCGAGGAGAACACCTGCACCCTGGTAGACGACGTTACAGCGAAGTCGTGCGGCTTCTGCGGATTGAACGCTACATGCGTAACACTGTTGTGCTCCTTCACCAGCTGCGTAGCAGCGTACTGCCGCCAGTACCGCTGCTCCGCAGTGGTCTGCTGCGGCAGCACAGCAGCCCGGGATGTAACTATGCGTGGCTGCGACGAAGACATTTCCTTAATACCCTCCTGGACCAGCTCCAAAGCAGAAACTAGCCACTCCCACAAAAAAACACTGGGCCCTTCCTTCTTATACCTTTGCGATGAGCTCGCGATGAGCTGAAACTTTTTCACTTTTCAGCTGAAAAATTTTTTGGGTCTTGAAAATTCACGTGACTCCCAAGCTCATAGGGGGGGGAGGCTGCGAGTATAAGAGGGACCTGGCTCCTAGCGGATAGCGGGAAGTAGCAGAGCGGGTAGCAGGGCAGTGAGACCACTGATAAGAGTATTGATAGGCGATGCTAGTGCTAGAAGGGTCAATTGTTCCAGTTCCGCAAGGGACGCGTAATTTCAGCGCGCGGTTGGCGTATGACGAGCGGAGCGACAGTGTTGCGTATGGGAGTGGTAAGAGTGCGTATGTTACTGGTGTTGGTGGTGTTGCTGGCGGTAGCGAGGGCGGTAGCGGTGCTGGCGGTAACGACGTTGTGCAGTTCACGGGCCATGGTGCCAATGTGAGTGTGGTGCGGTTTGCGCCGGTTGGTGCGTACATGTGTTCTGGTGACGAGTCCGGGAAGGTAATCGTGTGGTCGTGGAACCGGGACGGCGATGGAGGAGTTGAGTGTGTGGTGAAGGCGGAGTTCCAGGTGCTGGCTGGGCCAGTTACGGATATCTCGTGGGACTTTGAAGGGAAGCGTTTGTGTGTGGTTGGCGAGGGCCGGGACAAGTTCGGTGTGTTCATCTCGTGGGACACCGGGAACTCGCTGGGCGAAGTCACGGCGCACTCCTCCCGTGTGAACGCTGTGCACATCAAGCAGTCCCGCCCCATGCGCTGCATCACTGTCGGGGACGACGGTACCGTGGTGTTCTACCAGGGCCCGCCATTCAAGTTTGTGTCCTCCGACAGGACGCACCACGACAAGGGTAAGTTTGTCAGGGACGTGGAGTTCTCAAAGGGCGCTGGCGAGTTCGCGGTCACCGTGGGCTCCGACAGGAAGATCGCCTGCTTCGACGGCAAGTCCGGCGAGTTTGTCAAGTACATCGAGGACGCCGACGAGCCCATCACCGGTGGCCTGTTTGCCGTCTCGTGGCTCGACGAGACCAGGTTCGTCACTGCCAGTGCCGACCAGAAGGTCAGGGTCTGGGACGTCAGGGAGTCCAAGTGCCTACACTCGTGGACCATCGGCGAGCCCAACACCCTGCAGCAGCAACAGATCGGTGTCGTCGCGGCAAAGGACGACCAGATTATCAGTTTGTCCCTGGATGGTACCTTGAACTTCCTGAAGATAGGCGAGGACAAGCCAGTCAGGACCATGCATGGCCACAACAAGAGCATCACAGCTTTGGCCGTGAACCCCTTGGTCACGGGGTCCTATGACGGCAGAATCATGCAATGGGTCCCAGAAAAGATATGCGACTCGAAGATGCAAACGGGTCACACCAACTTGGTCGTGTCCATTGGTTCCAAGGAGTCCGGTTACTCTTCTGTGGCCTGGGACGACACATTGAGAGTCAACAACGAGGTCAAGTACAAGTTCGAGAGCCAGCCTAAGTGCGCCTCCATGGACCCCGCTGGCAAGATCGCCGTTGTCACAACCGAGGACAAGCTGCTGGTCCTAGACTCCTCCACCGGTGAGAAACTGGTAGAGACCGCACTCGACGTGCCTGCCTCTGCGGTCCACTTGTCCGGTGACCTGGTCGCCATCGGCTCGGAACAAACCAACACCGTGTCTGTCTACAACTCCGGCGACTTGTCGCTGCTGTACAAGCTGCCAGACCCACTGCGTGCCACCCCATCGTGCATATCGATTGCACCATCCCACAAGCTGCTCGCAGTGGGTGACGTGATGGGTAAGATCATCCTGTATGACCTGGAGACCAAGACCGTCAAGACCTCCAGATGGGCCTTCCACACCAGCAAGATCAACGCCATCTCCTGGAGACCAGAGGAAGAGGACCTAGTGGCCACGGGCTCCCTCGACACCCACATCATAGTCTACTCCGTGTCCAAGCCAATGCGCACCGTCAAAGTCCTGAACGCTCACAAGGACGGCGTCAACGCCGTCCAGTGGAAGGACCGCGACCACATCGTGTCTGCAGGCGCAGACGCCTGCATCCACACATGGAAGTTCACCCAGTAGAAACAGCAGTGCACACACAAACATATATATATAACCTCAAGTAAGATACTATAAGCTCTTTTGACACTGTACTTCTATACACATCACTATGAACGACATACATTTGGCTTCTTCCGAGCACCGCGACGGGCGTTTTGGCCTGTTTGGGCATAGAAGCAGCTTTTGGCGACGTATTTGAGCGGCTAGGAGTGCCTGTTTGAGCCTGAAGATGGGCACAAGACGTTGTATACAGCCGACACAGGTACACTGGAGAGCTGTTGTTTAAGGAACGGTGCGAACGGCGGGTAAAAAATGAGTGATTCTGAGACAAAACTGCGGTCTAGGAGCGGTAGCCAGAAGCCTGATTACAAGATCGATACTGAGGGGCTGGAGATCCGGGATGATGATGACAACGATGTGGACTACCATGAGCATGACGCTGAGCATGACGGTGAGGATGGCAGTGGGCGGAAGAAGCGTTCGCGGGAGGATGACGACGAGGATGAGGACGTCTCGCTAGAGGATGACGATGAGGAGGAGGACGAGGACGATGAAGATGAAGGAGGCAAGAGTGAGGCGCGTGAGGGTCCTCATAAGCGTGCTAGGGCTAAGAGGGCTCGCTCGGCGACGCCAATGGGCGGTGCTGGGTCCACGAGAAAGAGCGAGATCAGCTATCCGATCGATGAGGAGGGCCACTTGCTGCCTGTTTACAAGTACGAGTACGAGACATTGGAGGATCCAGAAGGTGAGAAGAAGATTACTGCAGATGGTGATCTACTGGATGGGAGGGAGTTCACTATCAGATCATTCGCCATAGCGGAGGATAACGCCCAGAAATTCATGTTATCTACGGAGGTCGCCAGAACCATGGGCTACAGAGACTCGTACATGTTTTTCCAATACCATCCCAGTGTGTACAAGTTTGTGCTGGGCCAAAACCAGAAGAATCACTTGATAGATCAGAACATTATCCCATACTCATACAGGAGCAGGAAGATCACCATAGTAGCAGCAAAGAGTATCTACAAGGAGTTCGGTGCCAAAGTTATAAAATCTGGAAAGAGTCCCCACGACGATTACTATGTCACAGTGTTCCCAGTTAGAGGTCAGAAACCAAAACCTACAGCAAGTGATCTAAAACGTCAAGAGAAACAAAAATCCGCTACCGCTACTCCAACAGAACTACCAAAGAAACAGAGCCCACTCCTCAGCAACCCTACTTTCTTGGAATATAGAAACTCAGTTGCCAACACGTTTACTGGGAACTCAAAACTAAACTCTACAAACTGGCTTTACCAACATGCAGCTGCATGTAGTAGGTTCAACAGTGATCTATATTATGACAGGGTACGGGTTCTGCTGATAGAACAGCAGGGGCTTAGAGATCCATACACCAACACTTTACATATCCCACAAAATGTTCAATCGACTAAAGTACTGGATTGGTACAAAGAGGTTGATGAAGAACAAGAACCCAACGAGGACGCAATTACTTGTGAGACAATAATAAAGAGCAGCAACATCGCCAGGCCGAAAACGAATCTGTGCGATGTAGCACCAGAGATATACGAAGGCGTGGTTGATGAAGAGACAAAGAAGGCAATCCTGGCACAACAGGAATACGAGAGGCAACTTTAATGAATAATAGGATCCTTGTCATCTTATTACTAAAGGACGGGCTTTCTCTCTATAGAACTATAAAGGAAATAACTGTTGTAACTATATATAACTGGAAGAAGTAAACTTTCATCTTAAATAATCTATAAGGACTTGATGAAATCAGCAATTGGCACGTCACCGTTGGCCAAAGAGATGGTCTTCAACTTCGTCTCAGCTGGGTGTAGCAAGCTTTGCACAATGAACTCTGCGACATCTTCTCTTTGAATCCTATAGTTGTCGTCCTTCTTTGATTCCAATTGATCCTGTGGTACCAACTTGCCCGTACCGGAGTTGGTGTCAAGGAAGCCAGGTTGTAAGATCGTCCAGTCCAGCTTAGAGTTTCTCACGTATTGGTCAGCAGCCTTCTTAGCGATGTAGTAGTTACGCAGTCCTTCCAGACCCCACCAGAAGTCTCTGTCCTCAGCCTTTATAGCTGAGACAATCACGAACCTCGAGATGCCAGACTTCTCGCAGGCTTCCACGACCTTGGCACAGCCTTCTAGGTCAACGGTGAATATCCTCTCGACACCTTTACCACCAGCACCAGCGGTGAACACCACAGCGTCGCAACCAGTGAACGCTTTCTGCAACTCAGGCACAGTGGCAGACTCAATTGAAGCCAGGGAGGCATCGACACCCATCTCATCCTGGAAATGCTTGACCTGCTCCTCGTTCCTGACAATGGCGACAGGCGTAGCGAAGCTGGCCTTGCTGTTCTTAAGCTTCGCAGTCAACAAGTGACCAATCTTACCGTTAGCACCAACTATAGCAACTCTCAATGGACCCATTTTTTTTTTTGTAGTCTAGTCTATATTTCTTGCTTGGGTTACAATGGGGACTAGCCTCGAGCTCCTAAGCACAATGCACAATGCGCAGTGCTTATATATGCCAATTCCTGCATATACGTCATTGACAACATTCCAAGGGGCATGGCATAACCCCCCCGGACACTTAATTAGATGCAAGGGATCGCAATTTAAACTTTTCGTTATTACTAATTCCTCGTCCATAGTTGCCCACAGGCAACGGCATCGGCGACCCGAAACAGCAATCCCAGACGGCCCAAAATTCCACAATATCCAGGACACCACATAGAACCACAATTGACACCACTATACCACACTGCCTGGCCCAAATAAATTCAAAAACTACCACCAATATGCCAATATTATTGCTCGAAATTTCGATTTTATTTTTGAAATTTCCGCTATAATTGTAATCATGTGACTTATACTGTGAGACGGGTGGCGGACTGCGCAAGCGTCCTATCTTCGCTCCTTATAAAGAGAGGAGCTGGGCGTAGCTGACCATGTTGGAGTGGGGGGGATGCTTCCTCCTGGGCTATTTGAACGTGAATAGAGTAGTCACAGCGATGATCAGGACTAGGATTGGTGCGGTAGCGCGTGTGCGGGTGCCTGTATTTCGGGCGCGGTTTCATTGCGGCCCGGTGTGGCGGAACAGTGCTGACGATGACTTGAAGCGAGTGCAGGAGCGGATCAACGAGTATATGCGCAAGAACCAGCGTGCTGGTGCTGGTGCTGATGCTGGTACTAATGCTGGCACTGATGCTGGTGCAGGTGCTGGTGCAGGCATGGATATGGAGCGGTTCAGGAAGGAGATCGACAGGGAGTTAAAGCGGATGGAGCAGACGATACAGAAACAGACTCCTGAGGCGCCAAGAGAAGAATATAAAGACACAAAGGACGCTAAGGAATCAAGTCAAGAGAGTAAAGAACCACAGGAAGCTAAAGAAAAAGCTAAGGGGACGAAACAAGAAGCTAGAGAAGGGTCCTCGAACGGTGGGAATCCTCCTCCGCCGCCGTTGAATGATCCGAGCGGCAACGCGAACAATATCGGATTGTTCCAGCTGGGTTTGCTTTTCTTCTTGCTATCTTTCTTGCTAGATCTGGTTAATGACACGGAGGGCCAGAAAGAGATCACCTGGCAGGACTTCAGGGAGCGGTACTTGGCTAAGGGATACGTACAAAGATTGGAAGTAGTAAACAAGTCCTACGTGAAAGTGATCCTGAATGACATGGGCAAGAACCAACCTGAGAACTACGGCCAGGAAGTGGTTTACTTTAACCTGGGCTCCGTTGAGAATTTCGAACATAAGCTTGAGAAAGCACAAAACGAGATGGACATCGACCAAGATTTCAGAGTACCAGTACAGTACGTCCAACAAGGCAACTGGGCAAGGGCTGTCTTCCAGATGTTACCCACAGTACTAATGCTAGTAGGTATCATTTGGCTGACCAGGAAATCAATGCAGTCCGCAGGGAACACTCGTGGCGGGATCTTTGGTATTAGCAGATCTAAGGCTAAGAAGTTCAACACCGAAACTGATGTGAAAGTCAAATTCAAGGATGTGGCCGGTTGTGACGAAGCCAAGGAAGAAATCATGGAGTTTGTCAGTTTCTTGAGAAACCCACAAAGATACGAAAAGATGGGTGCTAAGATTCCAAGGGGTGCTATATTATCTGGGCCTCCAGGTACCGGTAAAACTTTGCTAGCGAAGGCCACTGCAGGTGAAGCTGGTGTCCCCTTCTATTTTGTATCAGGTTCTGAGTTCGTCGAAATGTTCGTCGGTGTTGGTGCAGCCAGAGTCAGAGATTTATTCAAGACGGCAAGAGAAAATGCACCATCAATCGTATTTATAGATGAGATTGATGCCATTGGTAAGGCTAGACAGAAAGGTAATTTTTCAGGTGCCAATGACGAAAGAGAAAACACATTAAACCAGATGCTTGTTGAGATGGACGGTTTCACATCTGCTGACCACGTTGTGGTCTTGGCAGGTACTAACAGACCCGATATTCTAGATAATGCCCTTTTAAGACCAGGTCGTTTTGACAGAAGGATTCATATAGATAGACCAGAGCTTGAAGGCCGTAAGGCTATCTTTGAAGTACATTTGCAGAAACTGAAACTGGCAGGTTCAATTTTTGATTTGAAAAATAGATTGGCTGCTTTAACTCCGGGATTTTCAGGTGCTGACATCGCCAACGTATGTAACGAAGCCGCGTTGATTGCTGCCAGACATGATGAGAATGCTGTTAAGTTATCACATTTCGAGCAGGCAATTGAAAGGGTTATTGGCGGTGTCGAGAGAAAAACACGCCTTCTATCTCCAGAAGAAAAACAAGTTGTTGCATACCACGAGGCTGGCCATGCTGTATGTGGCTGGTATTTGAAGTATGCAGATCCATTATTGAAAGTAAGTATTATCCCCCGTGGTCAGGGTGCCCTTGGATATGCACAATACTTACCAGGTGATGTATTCCTATTAAGCAAACAACAGCTTCTGGATAGGATGACCATGGCTCTTGGTGGTAGAGTATCTGAAGAATTACATTTCCAGTGGGTGACAAGTGGTGCTTCAGATGACTTCAAGAAGGTCACTAACATGGCAACAGCAATGGTAACTGAATTAGGTATGTCTGAGAAGATTGGTTGGATCAACTATAAGAAGAACGATGACAACGATCTTACAAAGGCGTTTTCAGAAGAGACCGGTGTGATTATCGATTCCGAAGTCTATAGGATAGTACAAGAGTGTCACAAAAGGTGCACAGACCTCCTAAAAGAAAAAGCAGAAGATGTTGAAAAGATAGCACAGCTGCTATTGAAAAAAGAAGTTCTCACTAGAGAAGATATGATCAACCTGCTTGGCAAGCGCCCATTCCCTGAGAGAAACGATGCATTTGACAAATATTTAAACGAAGCAGAGACCGAAAAGATCAGAAAGAGTGAAGAACAGAATCCGGACGATCCATCTCCATCTGCTGCATAATTCCTTCATCTTTAATTTTTATCTGTCCTAATGACTTTTAAACTATCGAAATGACCTAATACCAACTCATGTATATATAAAAGAACTGGACATCTTAATAGAAGCATATATATTCTGAAATAAAATTCAATAATCATCCATATTTATTGCAATGACTACATTCCTCAATATGCACCACCACCTTATTAGTCATTTGAAGTCACATGGTTTTTCAAGTTGCCTGCCACACCTTAATTTCAATAACAACAATATTTGCGATGAGCTATAATTATAATACATCAATTGTTAACAAAAACCCACCATATTTTTAACTATACTATAACTTATAAATACCTTTAAAGAACCATTGTTACATCATAAAAAGGATGGAGAATCTGGACGAGACCACGGGTCTGCTGGAGCAGACACCAGACACTACAGAACAGGATGCCCTAGAGCAAGAATACCATGAACATAATTTATCGCTACCCAAGTTACCCATTGTTTTATCACTATGGTTAGGTAGTTTTCTAAGTTCACTCGACGGTACCATTGTTGCCAATATCATGAATAGAGTCGCTGAAGAGTTCCAGGAATCAGATAAAAAGCAATGGATTGCTACCAGCTACTTGCTGACTAACACTGCATTTCAACCCCTATATGGTAAGTTATCAGACCTTACTGGTCGTAAATTTGCTGTACTTACTGCACATTTCTTCTTTGGTTTAGGATGCTTACTGACCTGCTTTGCCAATAGTGTGACACAATTCGCCATCGCAAGAGCAATTTGTGGTGTCGGAGGTGGTGGTATAAACGCCATGAGCAGCATAACTGTAAGTGATATATGTACTCAGCGTGAGAGAGGTATCTATCAAGGCTATGCAAACATTGTTTTTGGATTGGGACAGATTCTTGGTGCTCCCATTGGTGGGTTATTTATCGATACTTTAGGGTGGAGAATTCTGTTTGGACTTCAAGTACCCACAATTCTATTATGTTCATCTTTAGTGCACAAAAATGTTAACATTAAACTAAGTCATTTACTTCCTGTTGAAGAGAGATTCAAATGGAGCAACTTGTCAAGAATTGACATTCTTGGTTCTAGCACGCTAGTTTTCACTATAAGCGGAGTTCTTTTCCTATGTTCAACCGAACTGAATAAAGCATTATTATCAATATTTACAGTTATCTCATTTATTGCTTTCATCCTGATCGAGCTTTATTACAGCAAGGAAAGAATCATGCCATTTGAACTACTAAAAGGCTCATTTGGATTAGCTTCAGCAGCAACAGTTATTTCCTCATTTATTATTTTTGGTGATATATTCAGGTCTCCTATCTACTTACAATTGATCCAAGGTGTAAGTGTTACTAAGACCGGTTTTTTTATGCTCTTCCCATCAATTTCTGTAGCTGTTGGATCACTTGCAACAGGCTGGATATTGAGACACACCAAAATGAAACTATCTCACTGTGCTTACTGGATTGTGACCATTGGTATGTCAATCCAGCTACTAGGCCTAGTTGTTGCCTACTATTTGATTCAGAACTTAGAACCTTCTTTATCTGGATCAGCTATATTTGGTGCTTTTGTTCAAATTGGACAAAATATATCATCTCAATCTTATACTTGGGTTGTAATTTATGCTTTAGCGCTAATTTTAGTGTCATTTGGGTATGCTTGCCTATTAGTCGCAACACTAGTTAATATCGTCTTTACCATACCGAAATCGCAACAAGGCACTGTAACCGGCATATTCTACCTATGGAGATCAATCGGTAATGTTTTAGGTGCTTCATTAACATTGGTATTTTACGAGAAGGGTGTCAGCTCGTTTCTATGGAATTATATGTTCAATAAACAGCATGATGATTATAACTTCTCAAAAAAAGAATACAGGAAACTCCTTTCAGATACAAGCTATCTTAGGTCAGGACATTTCCCAGATGGAATACTGTTCGAGTTACTTAAGGTATACAGGAATTCCTTCTTATTATCATATCTACCAAACTTTATACTGGCAATAGCGGGTGTTGCTATTTGTGGAGGGTTACTTGTGGTATCATACGCTCAAGATTAATAACATTATCCAACCAAATCTATAATCCGTTGGAGTTTGATATATATTCATTATATAGTTAGGATTATTTATTTACAACAACAAACCTGTTTTATAGAAGCTAATTTTCATTTAAAATTTGGGTAGCAATTGCTGAATGTCATCTTCTTCCACATTGAAACTCTCAAGTGAGTGGATATTAAGTCCTAGCGCCTGACACTCTTCTAAACATGATTCTAATATGAATGGTTTGAATGGATAACCCAAGAAGTACATTATCAATGCGTTTCGAAGCTCTACAGATATCTTGTCCTGAAGCATGTAAAGGGAAAGCGCAAAGGCCATACTCTTACAACTTATATCGGGTGGTACGCCAGCGTAACCCGTGCATAGACCAGGAATAATTAAACCATCCACATCATGAGGTGCATGCATTACAGAATTCCACATTGCATTAAATACAGGCTCATAACCTGTTTTAAGCTTCTGGGATTCTTGGTAGATAGGTTTTGTTGGAGCAACAACAGTAGGGACATGGATAATATACTGAATACCATCTCGTAGTTCATTGATATCATTCAGTGGACATCTTGTCAAGTCTATCACTGTTGCAGATCCCACTGTATGATATCTATTACCAAGTTCTTTCCTGAACCAAGATTCAAAGGGCTTACCACCAAAATAGTTGAACAGTGCCAAGTCAAACCCACCACCTAAATAACCGAAAGAGTTACCTGGTGAGACAATGGCATACTTATTACCGGGATGTTTCTTTTTATCAGTTCTCATAGAGTTTATAAGCGATTCCAAAGGGCCATGGTGTGTACAGACTGTCTGCTGTGATAATGTAAACTTCTTGGGAACATATTGGTGTAATTTCCTAGCTACAACTTCATTGGTATCACAAATAACTATTCGGATCTGATTCATGGACTTTCTTTTGGTGTTGTTTCTTGTCTTTGTTAGAGCTACACTAGTTGTTTTCAATTAGCAGGTCATTAGCACCCTCCTTATACATTCATTACATGAAAACAGATCGATGAGTTTATCAATCCTAGAGATGTACAAATAAAGCTACAATTTCTTTGGGATATATTGTAAACGAATAATTTGTTAGAGATTTAACAAATAGATAAAGAATTTGGTTGTACCTACTTAAATGAAGTATAAAAATATGCAGGTTGTATTATTACAGAGTTACAACTTATGCTGGTTGTAGAAAATAAAATCCATAAAAATTTAATACAAATATCTTGAATTAATAGTATATCTTGCCCCTTAGTGATTCTTTTATTTCAATGCTTCTTTCTGCCAAATAGTTTTTTCAACTTCTTACCAAAACCATGATTAACACCTTCATCATTATGCTCATCCTTCCTCATAACTTCGGGGTTACTGTAGATTCTCTTCTCAGTTTCCTCAATATTTGCGAAGATATTTGGCTTAGCTGTTGATCCAGGACCAGCAGTTTGCATACTAGAGGATCTCAAAGAGCCTTTACTATATTGGTTGTTTAATGTCTTGTTTGGTGAGGAATTATAGCTGGAAGTTCTCGATACCTTCTCTCCCATTTCTGAACCGGCTGAAAAATCAGGTTGAGGTGGTTTTAGGAAAGTATTTCCTCCAGTATTTGATTTCTTTTTGAATAAAGAAAACCCGTTAACACGCTCTTCAGACCTGGGTGGAGCAACAGGTGCAGCATTTGCCTGTACTGGTTCTACATCAGAATCAGAATCTTGAAATCTGGATTTCCAGCCTGAATTAGTAGATGCTGTAGCTAATTTTGGAGGGGCCTGACCTGGGCTTTCATTCATCATGCTATTGCGTGAACCTGCATTGACAAGAGCCTGCTCATCTGCCCCATCCATAAAAGCGCTGTCCCTTAATGATAGCTTTTTGAAACCCAGGTTCTTATCTGTGTTCCTCAATTTCTCAAAGCTAGACTTCTTTTGAAGTGGCTCTTTTGGGTAAAGAGCTGCATTTAATACTGGATTAACAGCAGGTGGAGTTACCGTGCTCGATGGCACACTAGGCGTTACAGGTTTGGCCTTCTTAGGTGTTATGTTCACTTGCTTAGCCATTTCTAAAGCACGGTTTTTTAACAAAGATTGACGGTTTGACTTATCCTCAGCAGCTGCAGCATTGTTATTCGATGACAATGCGGCAGCAGATACGACACCCATTTTTGTTACACCACCTGGAGTTTTTGTAGTATTTGGTGGTGTTTGAATAGGGCCTTGATATTGTCTGCTGCTTCTATTATAGCCCACTTTTTCTTGTGATTGAGAGTTACTGGTTTTCTTATACAGCTTTGATGATGATCTCACCGGCATGCTTGCTCTTTTGCTCTTGTCGGCATTTGGATGCCAGTCAATAGGTTCTTCAACCGCTAATTTAGCATTAATTCTAGTATTCTCTGCGGTCGTCAACGACAGATAAGCACCATCAGCGGGAGAGTTGATATCCGAGTACACTGATGATGTAGTGCTTAGCGGTCTGGATGACTTCTTCATAGCAGATTTTATAGGTCCTGATGAACCCTGTTTCTTGGGTGAAGTTGCAGGAGATTTCTTAGCTGACGTAGCAGAACCACCCGTTGTCAAATAGGGATTGGCGGATCTGAGATATTGCGCCATATTTTGTGGTTTCTGTTTATTAGGAGATTTGTTTTTTGAAGCTGAGTTCTCTACGTTTTCTTTCTGTTCGTCATTTTCCATTACAGAGCTTGAATCCACAAATTCAGAATCAGTAGGAGAACTAACGGTTTCATTTGATCTAATATTGGTTACAATATCATGCTGCAATGTTATGTCATTTCCAACCACGTTCTCCTGTAGCACATTGTTCTCATTACCTTCATTAGCTCCTTTACCGAATGCTTCGATGCTTTCCTTCAGTTTATTTTCCTCGAACTTCTGTTGTTTCAGTAATGGACTGTCATTGTTTTCTGGCAAATTTTGTTCACTTAATTCTGCTTCAGAAATTTTTTCATTCAAGTCTGTGGTCATCATATCAGTCTTTGAACCTTCCATTTCATCGATCATTTCTTCTGTAGTTAACTGAGAATTAATATCGTTGGCAATGGATTCTTTTAATTCTTGCATTTCATTATCCATAGTTCCAGGTATATTTTCCAACTCATTGATTGAGTCTGTCACAGTCTTATTGTCTTTCATCTGTTCTGAATCAAATTCCGTGATATTTTTAGCAGTATTATCTGGTGCTTCTGGTTCAATTTCTTCCTTCATAGAGTCTTCTTTTGGTGCAATATTAGTCTCCTGGCGTTCACTTTCTTCAAGTGGGGCTGGAATATCTGTAGAGTCCACAGCAACTTCTGGTAGCGGTTCGATATTTACTTTTTCATTAGATGTAGCATCATTTTCCAGTAGAGCTTTTCCCTCCTTCTTTTGCTCTTCCATGGTCTCTTCTAGGACTATGTTATCTTCTAATAGGTTCTGTAAACCCGCAGGATTCTCATCTGCTTTAATAACTGATTCATCTATGGCGACAGTCTGTTCTAAAAGCTCTTGTTCAGTTTCTTCCCTCATTGATGTCTCAATTAGTGGAACTGACTCATCAACTTTGTCTACTGCTCTATTAAATGAGTCTTCAGGATTTGATGAATCTATTACTTCCTTTTTCTTAGATGGTTTTTGTGGATTTGATTGCTGAACACTGTGTGAATGTAACGATTGCTGTGAGATCTTTCTCTTTGGACCATTTTTGTTTGATATAGACGTCATAGAGCCTGGACGTCTTGTAAGTGACGAAGTCTTTCTAGGTTGCTCTGTTGTTGCGGGAACTTGTACTGCAATTAAACCATTTTTACCTGGAATATATTTAGTGACCATCTTAACTACTTGTTCCCCTGAGTTACGAACATTAGCAACACCGGATGCTTGTGGTCCGAATTCATTGAAAGTAGATTGTGCATTTTTCATGCGTCTGGTAAAACTTCCACTCCTGCTCACGAGACTATTTCTCTTCGTGGGTAGACTGGAAGTCCTATTAGGAGCAGAGCTCTGAGGCGTTGACGAAATTGAATGCCTTTTCTGGTTAGTAATTGAGGGTTTCCTTTGCACCAAGGACCCAGTTCTGCTGGGAGTCGATTTCTTCTCCTCGGGCTTTCTCAGCAAAGACCCGCGTCTCATATTCATCATAGATGAGGACCTAACAGGAGCTCTCTTGGCCCCTTGTGGCTGCGCTTGCGACTGCGGCTGCTTAGGCATCATTATATTACCAAGCGCTGACGCAGCTGCCACAGCATTCGGGTTAGCATACCGCATCTGGTCATTGTAATTTCTAGAGCGAAACATCTCTGCTCTGGATATCTTCTCCTTTATATCCACCTGTTGGCCTTTATCAAGGATATCTTGCCACTAAAATAAGCGTTTATGGTCGCGAAAAGACACAAAAAGATAGTGAATTAATGTCTTCTGTCTCGATACTATCAATCGAACCTCTGTTATCTGCTGAGCAACAGGAAAAGCTGCCTCAGACACTATACAATTGCTCTTTTAATGGTTGTTTTGTTTTGTAATTTTTCGGCCCCTTCCTCGGGCAAGTTCCCCTATGAAATAATTTTTCATGACTTCGAATTGTTGGAAAAGGCTGCGAAATGGATGAGCAAGCTAAATAAGACGATATAATGCTGGGGGGATTCGTTAAAATATTTAGTTTTTATACATAGGAAACGTTAAGGAGATTTATCATAGCGTTGCGGCTCTTATGGACCTCTTTTCTGCGACTTTTTAGCATTCTCAGAAAGCCCAATTTTTGGCATTTTTAGTTTACAAGTCTGCTAAAGGCAGAGGATTGAAGAGGATATAGGAGCGGAGCAACCAGTGGAAAGGCGTAGTGTTACATTTATCTGGACGTGTCGACGACGTATCTTCCGATAATCTTGTTGGCTTCCATCAGCTTGTAGACTTCTGGCAGCTCGGATAGGCCAACCACCTTGATAGGGGACTTGACTTGGCCCTTAGCGAAGAAGTCGATGGCTTCTCTTGTGTCGGCTCTGTTACCAACGTAAGAACCCTTGATGTTTATGGATTTGATGACATGGTTGAACACGTCGGACTTGACAGTGGCACCAGCTGGTAGACCAACCAGCACCACGGTACCGCATGGTCTGACGTACTCGACGGATTGGCCAATGGCCTTCTCTGAGACAGAGACGTTGATGACACCGTGTGGACCACCTTCAGTGATCTCTTGGATTTCTGAGACCAGGTCTTTGGTCTTGGTGAAGTCGACGAAGTGGTTACCTCCTAGGGACTCGAACAGCTTACGCTTCTCATCACCTGCATCGATACCTAGGACACGCATACCCATGGCCTTGGCGTATTGCACTGCTAGGGAGCCCAGACCACCAGCGGCACCTGAGATGGCGACCCATTGGCCTGGCTTGACGTCGGAATCCTTCAATGCCTTGTAGACGGTCACACCGGCACACAGAATTGGAGCCACTTGGGCCAAGTCGGTGCCCTTTGGAATTTGAGCGGCCTGGATGGCATCAGCTGTTGCGTACTGTTGGAAGGAACCGTCGTGGGTGTAACCGGACAAGTCGGCCTTGGCACAGTTGGACTCGTTACCTTGTTCGCAGAACTCACAGGACATACAGGACCCGTTCAACCACTTGATACCGGCGTAATCACCAATCTCGAAGTTGGTGACACTGGAACCCTTGGCCACAACGACACCGGCACCTTCGTGACCACCGACCAATGGCAATTTGGCACCCAATGGCCAGTCTCCATGCCAAGCGTGCAAGTCAGTGTGGCACACACCAGAGTACCTGACATTGATCAGGATTTCATTAGGCTTTGGCTTAGGGACAGGCAGGTCTTTATACTCCAACTTACCACCATGCTCATAGAATATAACACCCTTTTGAGACTGTGGAATTGACAGTGTAGATTGCAACCTCAGTCTTAGAGGTCTTCTGGATTGAATTCTGGCAGCAGCAGCAACTCGAGTAAACATCGCTTATAGTGTTTTGTTTAAGTTACAATGATGTGGCACTATAGAATATATATTCAGATCCTACTATTTATATAGTTTTTCCCTTCTCTCTCTCTCTCTTATCAAAAAAGTGTTCTCCTATTGGCAATTGGTTGCTTCTTATATAAGGCCCCATCATTGCAATTGGTCCCTTTGATCATCGACAAGTGAGAGAGAGAGGGGGTGATGCCAACCAAATTCCAATGGTAAATAAAAGAAGTCAGCTTGCATCTGAGCAGCGATCCCGGTCTTATCAGTAAAGCCCATTGAGAAGCACGCAGCAAGTCCCCTTCCCAATGACAAAACCATTCAACAAAGGACAATCGTCATCAACTAATCTCTACTTGATAAGAAAATTTTCTAATCAATGGGAGCGATGACATCCAATTTTGACCTCTATCGCTGTCAAATTTGCTCGATGTACTTGTTCCACTCTCTCTCTCCCATTGTTCTTTACAGTTCTACTCAGGAACCTTAGAGCTCTAACTTGCTACAAACTCTAATAAGTTGTATATCAGCTCTTCTCGAAGAGTGCCGTCATGTGAAAAGAGCCCAAAACCATAACTTTTTCAAATTACCCGCACGGTCTTGTGCTACTAGTAGTACTTGAACTAGAACTACTAGTACTGGCAACTATATACAACTGAGTAGGCACGATATAGCTGTGTATGTGACTGGTCAACTATATAATGTTGGTAGTGAATTATTGGTTTTCCTTTTTTGTGGCGGTTAACTTATTTTTGTGTACAATAAATGAGAATTAAATAATAAAAAAAAAATGTATAAATAGCTAGTCGGAATATGCCATTAATATGTACATGCTTATTTACAAAAGTGTTCTATAATAAATATAAATATTATTGGTTATTAGGATTTTGTTTCTTGCCTTTTTTAGCAAGATTATAACAACAACAAATAACAAAAGAATAATAGTCAATAATATTTTTTTGTTAAAGAACAATAAAACTTGATTAGAAAGAAATCTTTCTTAGGAATCAAATGAAGTTTACTCACCAGTTTGTCTTGTCTCTGATTGCTCTGGCTAAATTGATCATGGCAGACTCGCAACAATTTGGAATTATTTCCATTGCTTCGGGTTCTGACTTGCAATACGCCTCTGCTTTCTTTGACTCCAACAACCTAGTTGTTGGTCATCAGCCAAACAACCAGTTTGCACTTGTTGTCACCGATGATGGTAAGTTGAAGTCCACTTCTGGAAATCAATTCATCGCCGTTGATGCCAACAGTGGAAACTTGAAGGAAGTCAGCGACAGCAACTCTGCGTCAGTTGGGTTCTCAATCAAGAATGGCCACTTGCTGTACTTGAACTCTGAGTCCTTCTACGCGGTTCCTGGAGCATCTTCCGGTGCTACTTGGTCCTTGTCAACCAAGAACACCAACAGTGCCCAGGGAGCCGCGGCTTCCCCTGTTGTCTTGAGGACTCAGTCAACCACGGGTACTGACGTGGTTGCTGATTTCACACCAGCAGCCATGTCTTCTGTGTCTTCGGTGGTGCCAAGCTCCATTTCTTCTGTCCACCCATCATCTTTGGTGTCCTCGGGTTCAACCTTGGTGCTATCTAAAGCCTCAGGGTCAGCCGTCCCAATTTCCCAAATCGGTGATGGACAAATCCAGGCCACTGCAACTTCCCATGTTCCACCTGTTCAATCGCACAATGGTGCCATTGGCCAGCACGGTCCATACTTGGGAATGCATGCAGGCGTTGCCGCCGCAGCTATTGCATACCTATTGTAAAATGTATTTGAAAAAAAAAAAGGTAATGAAAATAAAAACTGATTTTTACCCCATCTATTTTTATATTTCATTACCTTATTTTACTAATACATGGTATCAGTTAAGTTTCGGTTATTGGTTTTTTGTTCTTTAATTATTTATTTTTACTATTATGAGAAGGAAAAAATATATTATAAAGTAATAGTTGAAAACCTCCATTTAAAAAATTAGTAATTGGTAGAAAAAAGAACCATTTCTTGAGAGGAAAATATGGGAAGTTTGAGGGCCTATTTATATGTTTTTTTTTTCCCCCTTTGAATAGTTTTTATTGCTATTGCTATTATTTTTTATTTGCAAAGCACCTTATTTTATCTGCTATTATATTCAGTCCAACGCTATGTGAATCCTTGAATGATTTCCTCATTTTTAATTTAGTTTTTAATGGGGGAAATATAGGGTATTTTATCCCGGTTTGGGTTTCATGCAGTGATTTCAACTATTGATATGTGAATTTGAATGGAACTATTATACCCTGTTTTTCTATATTTGTATTGTTCCTCTTTCACAGAAAAAAAAAATTAGAAAATACTAAATAAAAAACACACTGGGAGGATTGTAAGGTCAAGCCCTATTCAAATCCCTTGAAATTGTTAGTTTCTCTAGTTTTGGAATTGATTTACAACAACTCCATTGAAAATAGGAAATATGTATAATACATAGTTCTGTTTAGTTCGTCCCAATAAAGTTTTATTCTCCTTTAACAGTTTCAGTATAACCCAGCAGCCTGCAGTAGCTATGCGATTGGTCCTTGTAGCTTGTCTAAATACATGCAGTGATATCTTGCTATATGCAATTTATTAGCAGCAATAGCATAGTGGAGCATATCTACATCGACACATATTAGCAAGTCCAAAGGTTGATTAGGAAGTTGTACGTCTGTTTCTGTGTCTGAAAAAAAATAAGTGCGAAAGTGAAAAAAGTTGGCAAAGCGATGAGCTCTTTGGGAAGTATAAGTTTGAAGCACATGCTGTTGTGGCTGGTTCTGTGCATCAGTGAGACGGAGCGGAACAAACATGGATGCTAGAGAGGAGTTGCTGGCGAAGCACAGGAAGGAGAAGCGGGACCTGGTGAACAGGATCACGGGGATGAAGAAGCAAGCGACGAAGGCGAAGAGGAAAGAGGTGAATAGCAAGTGTGAGCAATTGGAGCAGGAGCTAAGGGAGAAGCACGAGCAGGAGCTGAAGGAGCTGGATGGCGAGGGCGGTGACGTGGAGGAAGTGACGCCCGAGCAACTGCTGGCACAATTGCAAGTTGAGGATGACGGTGCCAAGGAAGCCAACGAGGCCAACGAGGCCAAGGCAGACAAGGAAGCCAAGGTGGAGCCCAGCCAGCAGCCAAAGAAGAAGAGGAATAGACAGAAGGAGAAGCTTGCTAGGAGAGAAGCTGAGATAGCGCGGATGAAGGAAGAGGCGAAGAAAGAGGCTGCCGAGCAACCGGACCTGAAGAAGATCGAGCAGGACGCCATATGGCAACTCTGTCAGATGAAAGGTCTTGTGCCATACGACATCCAGCCTGATGGCCATTGTCTGTTTGCCTCCATCTTGGACCAAGTCAAGACACGTCACGGTGACCCCCAAACAGAGATGGACGTGCATACCTTGCGGTGCTTGGCGTGCGACTATATCTTGGAGCACAGAGATGAGTTTATTCCGTATCTATTTGACGAGGCTACAATGTCTCTGAAAGATATCGATGAGTACACTGAAGAGATGAAAAGCACTGCCAAGTGGGGTGGTGAAGTGGAGATTCTGGCATTGTCAAAGGCACTGGACTGCCCAATATCGGTGCTGATGTCTGGTCAAGCAACACACACCGTCAACGAGACGGGCTCGAAGCCTGAACTGAAACTGGTCTACTACAAACACACATATGCTCTGGGTGAGCATTACAACTCCCTAAGAGACAGCAAGATATAAAGACAATAGAGAAGATATGGCTTTGGGCCCACACATGTGCAAGCTCAGTAACTGCCTACTTCAATTTCAGCAGCATGAACCCTATCTGCCCCAGATGAGCAAATACCATACCAGATTTGGGTATGTCCCCGGCTGCGGTCAGTTTACATGAATAATACACATAAATATAGCTCTAAAGAGAAACACTTATGTATAGGTCACGAGCGTGCTGCGTGTATAGTTATTTTACTGACGCGTCAGCCATTTTGATTTTTTTCGGAAATTTTTGGTGTCGCATCACCATAACAAAGCTGAAACGAGCTAGTCAGCGGCATCGCGGCAGTCACAGCTCTTATATATTGCCAATGCATTAGGCTAGCAACTATCTACATAGTAACTGAACTTCTGTGCTCAAAAGGCGACGAATTCTTATCACTGAATTGGGTTTCTATAGGAAGCTGAGTAGTCGAAATTACAAGGTTTAAATCAATGGCAATGCCAGGCGCAGTACGGAAGTTGCAATTCAGCAAGCCGATTATATCTACTTTGGAGAATACTATTGCAGCATCGGAGCTAGTTGGTAGGTTATGCAATTTGCATGAAGAGCTGGCTCAGTTTGTGCAAGATCAGGTTGATCTGAGCAGTCTGGACGCGGTTAAAGGAGATCTCATTAATCACAAATTATTGAAACACAAGGATCTTGGGGTGCGGGCGTTTACAGCATGTTGTTTGAGTGATATATTGCGTCTGTATGCTCCTGAGGCTCCGTATACTGATGGACAACTCACGGATATCTTTAAGCTTGTCCTATCACAGTTCGAGTACTTGGGGGATCCCGATAATGGCTACTATGTTCAACAAACATACTTGATAACAAGATTATTAGAATACAGGTCGATAGTGCTTATAACAGATCTGCCTACTTCCGATAAATTGCTATTCAGACTATTTGAAATTTTCTATGATGACAACCACAGCTACCAGAATAAATTATTTAATGTTATTGGAGGGTTACTTGGTGAGGTTCTATCAGAATTTGAGAATATGCCTCTGAATGTTCTCAAGCTTATCTTCAACAAATTTTTAACATATAATCCCGAGAAAGCGCCAAAGGGGTTGGGAGTTGCTTCAAATTGTGGTTATGAGGTCAGTTTAATACTATGTGAAAACTATACTGCTCGCATGAGCAGATATTTAACAAAATACTATTCTGAAATTCTTTATAATATAACAAATGAGAAAAATATTGATGATTCTTACGAGATGAGAACCAAGCTGATTATAGCTACTGAAAAGTTGCACAAGCTTGTCTACCGCCTTTGGGAAACAGTACCAGATTTGATACTATCAGTAATTGGGTTTGTTTACCATGAACTGTCATCAGAAAATGAGATCATAAGGAAGTTGGCGACACGGTTAGTAGGTAAAATGATATCAAAGAATACAATGGCTAATTTTGTACAAGCACATGAGGATACATTTAAAGCGTGGATGACAAAGATCGCTGACATTGATGCAGATGTACGTGTCGAATGGATTTCCTGTATTCCAAATATCCTCGAAGTCAGAAGTGACATCTCTGATGATATTGGGCATGGTCTGGCCAAAACATTAATCGATTCAGACGCTAGAGTACGGAAGTTGTCAGTCACCGTATTTGATGAAGTACCTGTAAAGGCTATTTGGGAAAATGTCAAGAACATATCTGTGTATAAGTCCCTATTACAACTGACGAGAGAGAAAAATAGAGAAATAAGAGAACTCTGTATTCATTCTGTTGGAAGGTTTTATGCAGAATCAAGGAGAAATATTGAAAAAGAATCATATGATACCGAAATTTGGTCTATAGTCGAATCAATTCCATCAACATTATTCAACTTGTATTATATTAATGATGCTCACATTAATCAATGGGTTGATGAAATAGTCTTTGATTACTTACTGCCATTTGAAGACGATGATACTAAGCGCGTGAGGGAGTTATTGTCAATTGTAAGTAAATTGGACAAAAAGGCCTTTTCTTCATTCATTGCTTTTAATAAAAGGCAAGTTCCTAGTGCAGTGGCTATGGCCAAATTTGTCGAATTTTGTGAAGTTCTAAAACAATCAGAATATGAAGATGATTTGGATACAATACAAAAATATAATAAAACGATAGACTGGTTATCATCCAGCATGGCTGATCCCATTAAGACAGCGGATGTTTTAGAAGCCATTAAGGAGCTAAATATGGGAAGGGTATTTTTCTTGATAAAAAACTGTGTTAGAGCTGATGTAACATATTCAACTTTTAGGAACAGTTATAATGAGTTGCTAGATAAATTAGGTGACGATAATCTTTTCAAAAAAAATAGAGTTAAGAACTCAACCTCAGTGAGTCCACAAGATATTGCGCATGAGATCAAAGCATTGCTTTTGCGCTCCTCTCCAATAATATTCAACATTTCAAATATTGGAATTTTGCTAGATAATTCTGTATTTGAAAATGAGGCTGAAACTAGTCTGAAGCGTAAACTTGTTAATGAAGTTTCGAAGATTAGTCCGACTTTATTCAGAGATCAATTAAAAAACTTGAAGGACACAATAATCTACCTCGAAGATTTCAATTCCAGACAAGAGCAAGCTCTTGCAACAGAAGCCCTTAAAACAATATACAAAATATCCAAGTCAGTTGAGGACAACAACACCTTTGATGACAAATTATTTTCAAGTAAGTTAATCGAGTTTGCTTTGAATGGCTCCCCTCAATTAGCTAAATATGCAACAAAGATGATTGCATTATCACCTGATAGTGAGCGTGAACTCAGGGGGTTGGTATTGAAAATATTACCACTAGATATTGATAAGGACCAAAATTTCACCTCTCACCTAGCGATCTTGATGGAAGTTTTTAGATTTACCCCACACCTCCTTGATGATGAATCTACCAATATAGTTTCTTATTTGATTAAAAATGTTCTATTGTCAAATTATAAAATTGAAGAGGATAAGGTAGAGGAAGGTGAATCTTTATTTGAGGAGCATATTGCGGAGTCAAACGAGCATGCTTGTCTAGCAAATAAACTATTCACTCTGAAACTCTTTACCAATAAGCTTAGAGCACTTTCTTTACATGATGATGATGATGATCTTTCAAAAGCATTTATTGAGAAGACACTGAAGTTATACATCTACCTTATTGCGAGTGGTGGTGAATTAGTATCTGAGACTTCTTCGAGTAAGCCGACACCAGAAGCATATCAAACCATTCTTAGATTATCGGCTGCTCTTCAAATATTGAAAGTTGCAAGAATTTCAAGCCTAAATACATTTATCAAGTCAACAGAGATCTGTAAATTGGTTAACATTGTTGAAGATGAATCTCTAGAAGTACGCAGAAGATTTTTGGATCAACTGAAAGACTCTCTGTCATGCGAACTTATCTCAATTAAATTTTTGCCACTAATTTTCTTTACTGCATATGAACCAGATAAAGAACTGAAGGCAAGCACAAAGATATGGATTAACTATACCTGTGCAAAGCCATCATTCAAAAAAGGAACGTTATTTGAGAGGGTTCTACCAAGGTTAATACACGCTATAGCGCATCATCCTGATGTTATAGAAGGGTTTCAAGGCACTGAAGAGGAAGTAATAATAGCCTTAACAACAGCTGTTGATTATTTAGTATTTTACTTTGATTCGGTTGCATCCCAGGAAAATTTTAGTTTGCTGTATTATCTTTCTGAAAGAGTTAAGAACTACCAAGATATACTTGACGAAGATGAAGAGAGTTCCGCAAATGAAGATGATAGCATAAGCAGATGGAAGCCATTCCAGTATATATATGTTGTTGGTGAGTTATCCCAGATTATTCTCTTGACTATAAAGGAAAGGAGATCTTGGCAGCATATAGCTTATCCAGGTAAATTAAACTTACCAAGTGATTTATTCAAGCCTTTCGATAGTGCTGAAAGTGCTCAAGCTACCTTCAAGAACTATTTGAGCGAGAAGTACGCTGAAAAGATCAAGGGTAACATTGTTGCCAAGGTAGGTAAATTGATCCATGCCTCTCAAACACAAAGGCAAAGATCTCAAAAGAGGTTGCTTGATCAAGAGTATCGTGAAGACACTAGTCCCAAAAAACAGAGGACAAAAGGTAGTAAAACCCAAAGGAAAGATAGACAGAACGATGGATCAGATATTGAATCTGATGAGGAAATATATAGAGGTGGTAATGTTGAAGCGAATGCATCAGGTGTTAGAAAGAGTAACAGAGCAAGAAAGCAAGTTGATTACAATGAGGATGATTAATATAACATGTTCTTTATTGAAATTTACCGTCTTATTATAATGCAATAAATATATACAGCATTTAAGAATTTGATGCTAGTTACAAAATAAATCATTCATTCATAAATAGTTCCTCTTGATCGTTAAATCTTTGAGGTTTTGCTTCAATTATTATTCGTAGTATCTTTAATCATCACTTAAATCAAGAAACCTAAGGATCTCTTCTTTTGGTTTAGACTCTATAATTTTTTTTAAAGCTAGTAAAGCCTGAATATCTTCATTCTTAGTTTCATTTTGCGGTTGAATTTTAGCATTCAATTTAGATGTCAATTCGCTGAAATCCCACAATTGTTTTAGCTCTTTTGACTTTTTGAACCTAAATTGAAGTAAGGTCATTATGTCTTCCTTTTCGTCCTTCTTCAATGTACACATAAGCTGCTCTAATATTTTCGATTGAGCACTAACTGACTTCCTAAACTCATTTTCCTTTACCTGTCTTAGCTTTTCTTCAAAGTCCAGTATAAAATTAGACTCATTAAGTAAAGGGATCGGCTTGTAGGCCACGTTGATATTTCTTGCATTCTTGGGAGGAAGTGCAGATATTTCATCTAAGGCAACTTCAATATTACCTTCATTTCTATATCCACAGCTTTGTAACGGTTCCATATACCTTTGATTCTTGATAAGTTTTCTGCTTTTCTTTATCTTAGATTGATCATCAAACTTGGTAGTATTTGGTGGTTCGGAATGTAGTGGGCATTGCCATTTAGATCCCAAGTTTTTCAGCGATGCCCTTGGTACTTCTGGAACACAATCTAAGTGCCATCTAGTATTACAATAATCGCATTTTATCAGTAGTCTAGCTTCTTCGGGATGAGACCAACTACCTAAACGACTTACACCACAACGATAACATGTGAGAATCTTACCTGTGGTTTGGTCTATATGACTGTCCAAATTATATGAATCTAGTTTTGTGATACTTTGACCGTAAGGACTGTTAAAAATCGGCTTGTCACTTAATGGTTCTTTAATAGTGTCATCACTATATTGTCCTCTTGGGCCAGTCTTCACCGATTGGAAAGTTTCTTTTATAAAATTAGGTAAATTGAACTGTCTTGGATTTGTGCCTTGTAATGAAAATAAGAGTTTTCCAAATAGACGTTTTCCTTTTGGCATTTGTGCTGTATATGCCTTTTGTGCTTTGAGGTATTGTGTATTATTTGCATACCTCAGTTTTACCATACATTGTGGGCACGACCAATCACCTTCAGGAAGGTGGTCAGGGTCAAGTGGAGGGTTTAGGCATAAAAAGTGGAACGATTTTGGGCAAGTGTCGCAGCACAAAAAGGACCCAGTTTGAAAACAAGCTGAACAGTAATCGTCATTCTCAATCTCTTGTGTAGTGCCATCTGATGATTTCTTTTTAGCCATAGCAATGTCATTCATCTGGCCAACAGGATTTTGACTTATAAGTTTTGTTTTGGAATCAAATGCATGAGTATCCTTCAGTTTAGTTTTTATATGCGGATTGTGCAAATTGATCCCTTTCGGCACAAGGACATGTTCTGTTTTGGAAGAGCTTTTCACTTGATGTCTAATGTGACTTGGTTTTGTAAGTTCTCTCTCTTTCTCGGTGGTTGCCTTGGCTTGTAATAGCAGCTGTTCGAATCTTTCGGTGAAATTTGGTTTTTCTTCATTATCTTTAGATGACTTTGCAGCAACAGCTGCTGAAAGCAAGTACTGACCCGAATTAGATTTTTTGAAATTCCATAAGTACTCCTTCTTCACTTTATCAGGTGGGAACTGACTTAACGGTATGCCATTAGCACCGTTGACAGTTTCAATTGTTGGGGGTTCATTAACCTTCACTATTTCGCCCTTTCTGTTATACTCTATGATATCCTCGGCTTTGAATTCAGGTCCATTTGTTGATCCCGTAGGTGTGCCATTACCAGTGCTGCCTGCTTCAGATTGATCCCCATTCTTCTTTCCAAGGTTTAAATCCTCCGTAATAATCTTCCTTTTCTTCAAGTCATAGTCGACATTTTGGGAGGAAGAACGTTTCGGTCTACTCCTGCCTCTCTCGTTGACTTTTTCCAACTTCACCTTGACCTTCTCTAAGCCATTTATAGTCTTACCGTCAGAAGCAGGAGTCACAGAAGATCCCTTCGATGAAGTATTCGAGCTTTGTCCCGACATGGTAAAACTTATCCTTCCGATTCCTCTTGTTCAAAGATCAGCCAAACTGTTTTATGGACTCAGAATTTGGCAATGTGCCTATATATGTCAACTGTCTGGATCAGTTGCTTCGTCTCAATCCCCTTGTTCTGCAACCTGGGCTTATTGCTGGGTGATACCAATTAGTTACCTGGACTTGCTGGGAATAGAAAGAGTATTGCTGCCTGTCTGTGTGCTTGACAGAACTTTTTTTTTTTTCACAATCTCGTGTTCTCGTTTTTATCACCTCGCTTTCACAGCTGATTCACTGATCAAAATGTCGAAATCGCAGAAAAGCTTCAAAGTTGATCAAAGTTGCTCTTCTTTTGGGTTGTTTTTTGGTGTTTTTTTTAATAAAATTTTTCTTAAATTTGAAGGCGAATATATATACTTTGATCTTGTAGATGATGAGAGAATAAAGGATGTAATGGAATCCGTATATCCTTGGGAAGGGGGTGAACAAGCAGAGTGTATTTGTTTGGGGGTGGTGAGAAAGGGAGAAGTCATACCTTTTTGATGTATATAAATAATAAGTAGTAATGGTTCTTGCAATGTAATAGGGAAAAAAATTTAGCTACTCTTGAGGCTTAGAAGTTGAAATATGTTAGTTATATTCAAAGTATCCTTGGTTAACACACGCTGTGGCGGTTGACTCTCATAGACAGAGAGCTAGCATAGAAAAAAAATTTTAAAAAATAATTAAATGATTTCGCCCAGGATCGAACTGGGGACGTTCTGCGTGTTAAGCAGATGCCATAACCGACTAGACCACGAAACCATGTTAATTTGTTGAAAGTGACAACATATTTTGTTACCTGGTAGAGTAGAACTTATTTTATACGTTTATGTCACATGATGCTCATTTTACCTTTGGTGGGCAATAGTAGAAACTATATAGCTCGCTGGTGAAATACAAATTGTAAGAAGGGACCATCTGAAGTTCAGATTTGTATCTTCTTTATTGTTGTCAATCACACAGGGATAATTAAAATATAGTGTGTGACTTTGTTTTGCAAGGGGGGGAAGGGTCTTACTAGAAAGTAATTTATTTGAGCGTAGTTCTTCATGTGCAATTTGCGTCATTTTTATCTTGGTGTAGTTCTTTCATATTAAGTCTAACTTTTTAAAAGAGCCTCCCAATACGTTTGCATGTATTTTGCAATAGGTAGAGCATATTTTCCAATAATTGCGCAAATACTTTTTTTTCGAAACAATCTGGAACCATAGTGGTAGCATCATCAAGCTTTGGTTATTTTGCAAGCACTCACAGAGATGTGCGTAACTATCTGATCCGAGGAACGATCTATAGGCCAATTAAGCAATTGACCTACAGTAACGTTGACTGTATCACTGCTATCATTGTTAGCTTTTCTTTTTTAAAAATTATAGTTGTAGTAATTCAACAATACTTATTGTTATTCATCGGTGGTATATTACAAGATTAACATGCAGGACAAAGCCTTTTTTTTATCCCTCTATTATGCCCAGAGTTTGAAAAGTAGATGAGCTGTATATTACAATACATCATTGTATGTCATGAAATATGGCTATTGCTATATGCATTTGTCTTATTATTGCAGGTATCTACGACATTCGTACCACTCAAATCTAAAAAAATGTCCTATAAACGGTAGTCAACTCGCAACAAACGCTTCGTTTCGTTTACTTTATATTACAAAGTTGTTTCATCTCAAATAAGAATGTCTCGACATAATACTTTCATATGCAGCAAAATGTAATATCGCGGAACAATCTGTACAACTCTCGCAAAAATTCACATCATATGTTATCGAAAATGTAAGCATGTCAATGACGTAGTGGTGCTGCTATGCCTAAGGGATGAATTGAATGCTGATGTTTGTTTGTGTTTTTTTTTTTGGCATATAATTTTTAATATTGTTAGAACAGTCCTAGGCAGCTAGGAACAAGATCCTTATTAAGTAAATGCAAGTATGTATTAAGAGAGGCGGGGAGCTTAGTTACAGCACATTGTTGCCCGGCAAAATGACTCTTCCTGACAAGATTGCCAGCAATAATGATGTGGGTATGAGGCTAAACGTCTTTTTTAGAAAAACAAATTAAGCCTTTTTCTTATTCCTGTATTGTAATACTCTCGCACCATCTATGACATGTCATCCGATAACACCTTGGGTGCCCTCAGAAAACAGTGTGAGTTTTATGCTTCTCTAATATCATATTTGATTGTTTCATGAGGGTGAGATCAATCTTGTAATAGTATAATCGCTCGACAAGGAGTATTTTATTTAATTATCTGCCAATCTTTTCTTTTTTTCTTCCATAATTGCCACCATTTCCAGGGTCCATGTGAAATGTATAGTAAGCTCGATGAAAATGCGAGTTCGAGTATTCTACGTCCTGCTGTACTTTTCAGGAGCGGACCCATCACGGGGTTTAAGCGTAAGGTCGACATGGAGTCTACAAATCGGGACAAGGGTTCCGGTGTGTAGCTATATGCATACGTTTGGGATTGATCCTCCCCCCCCCCTCACACATCATTCCCTCTATGCCTGCGCTAGTCAGTTCGAGTTTTGCTTTGGTGGGGGGGGGGGAGGATCAATCCCAAACGTATGCATATAGCTACAC
>ERZ1036435.46-NODE-46-length-113326-cov-14.945282_pt1 | contig 113326 bp, 105 predicted proteins | sample MGYA00514223_ERZ1036435 | MGnify/ENA primary metagenome ERZ1036435 (study PRJEB33795, sample SAMN09464927) | human gut metagenome | host: Homo sapiens | place: USA: Stanford, California | collected 2016-08 | study: EMG produced TPA metagenomics assembly of the...
CTAGTGATGATATGAAAGGTCGTATTATCGGTCGTGAAGGAAGAAATATTCGTACACTAGAAACTCTAACAGGTGTAGACTTAATTATTGATGATACACCAGAAGCAGTTATTCTTTCTGGATATGATCCAATAAGAAGAGAAATAGCAAAAACTGCTATTAAATCACTTATTGACGATGGACGTATTCATCCATCTAAAATTGAAGAAGCTGTTGATAAAGCACGTAGAAATATAGATCAGGTTATTAGAGATGCGGGTGAACAAGCCACATTTGATTTAGGGATTCATAATATGCATCCTGATTTAGTGAAAATAGTAGGTAAATTGAAATATAGAACAAGTTATGGTCAAAACGGACTACAACACTCTATGGAAGTTGCTTATATTTCAGGGCTTATAGCCGCTGAATTAGACCTTGATGTAGCTTTAGCTCGTAGAGCAGGGTTATTACATGATATAGGTAAAGCACTAGACCATGAAGTAGAAGGATCACATGTTGAAATTGGTGTAGCACTAGCACTTAAATATAAAGAAAATGCTACAGTAGTTAATGCAATAGCTTCCCACCATGGTGATACTGAACCTACTAACCCTATTTCTGTTATTGTTGCCACAGCAGATGCTCTTTCTGCGTCACGTCCTGGTGCAAGAAGAGAATCATTGGAAAATTACATTAAACGTCTACAGAAACTAGAAGAAATCGCAAATGAACACAAAGGTGTTGAAAAAACATTTGCAATTCAAGCTGGTCGTGAAATCAGGGTAATAGTAAATCCTGAGGAAGTAGATGATACAAAAACTTATAAAATTGCCAAAGAAGTTAAAAATAAAATCGAAGAAACGATGCAATACCCAGGTAACATTAAAGTCAATGTTATTCGTGAGGTAAGAGCAGTTAAGTTCGCAAGATAAAATAAGAGAGTGATTGACTACAAAGTTGATCACTCTTTATTTTTATTTTAATATTAATGTAAATAGTAATATAAATAATTAACCTATAAAATTTTTTATATATTTCAGTATTACTGAAATCAGTGAGGATTTATAGGTTATGTGAAGATTTCTTATTATAAAACAGATTGAAAAAAGCTATTTAATGATGTATAATATCAGTAACACAACTATAAGGAGAGAAATTATTATGGCAAATATGACAAAAGCATATCTTGAGCCACAAGAACTTTATGAATATACTAGTAAAAAAGGAGTAGCAAAAGCTACAGCTAATTTAAGGTATATGCTAAGCTTAGGCTTTTTAGGTGGAGCATTTATATCAGTAGGATATCTTGCTTACATTAGGGTAGCGGGTACTATGCCTCATGAATGGGGTGGAATGGGAACTCTATTAGGAGCAGCGATATTCCCAATTGGACTTATTTGTATATTAGTTGGTGGTGGAGAGCTTATTACTAGTAATATGATGGCTGTTACGTTAGCGGTATTTGATAAAAAACTAAAACCAGCGTTATTATTGAAAAACTTAGTAATTATAACATTAGCTAACTTAGTAGGAGCATTATTCGTAGCATACTGTTTAGGACATTTAACAGGACTTACAGAAGGGGTTGTCTTTGAAAAAACAGTTCACACTGCAGAAGCTAAAATTAATGCTACTTTCTCTGAAATGATTTTTTCAGGAATAGGATGTAACTGGCTAGTAGGTATGGGAGCATGGTTAGCGTTTTGTGCAAAAGATGTGAGCGGGAAAATATTAGGAACATGGTTCCCAATTATGACATTTGTTGCTATTGGATTCCAGCACGTTGTTGCAAATATGTTTGTAATTCCAGCGGCTATGTTTGGTGGAGCTAATATAACATTTACCCAATTTCTAAATAATATGGTAGGAGTATTTTTAGGGAATTATCTAGGTGGTGCTCTTTTAGTAGCAGGACTATATACACTTGCTTATAAAAAGAAAGATTAATAAATAATATAATAAATAATCGTGAGTATTAGACTAGTACTTACGATTATTTTTATTGTTGAAATTAATAATAATAAAAAAATAATAAATTTATTTAAAGTTATAAATTTTTGTGAAAAATAAGAAGAATCAATGATAATAATAAATCAAAATTAGATTTATTATTGAAAAAAAGAAGTTGTTATAGTATAATTTTTTCTAGTAATAATTTAATAAAAATTAAGGAGAATTAACTATGTCAAACACTGTAGAATCTAAAGCGTATTTAGAACCTTCAGAAATCTATGAACTTGCGTGTCAAAAAGGTGTAGTAAAAGCAAAAGCAAATCTAAAATATATGCTAAGTTTAGGTTTTTTAGGGAGAGCATTTATTGGAGTAGGATTTTTAGCTCTGCTTCGTGTTTCTGGATCAATGCCTAAAGAATTTGGAGGGTTAGCATCTTTACTTGGAGCATCTGTCTTTCCAATAGGTCTTATATGTATTTTAGTAGGTGGCGGTGAACTAGTTACTGGAAATATGATGGCTGTAACTGTTGCATATTTTAATAAGAAAGTAAGTTTAAAATTGTTAGCCAAAAACTTATTTATAATAACTTTAGCAAACTTAGTCGGTTCATTGTTCGTTGCTTATTTCTTAGGTCATCTTACAGGTTTAACAGGAGGAACTATTGCAGCAAAGACAATTGCAGCAGGTGAATCTAAAATATACTTATCATTTTGGCAAGTATTGTTCTCTGCAGTAGGGTGTAACTGGTTAGTAGGTATGGCAGTATGGTTAAACTTTTGCGCAAAAGATGTAGGTGGTAAAATGTTTGGTGTATGGTTCCCAATTATGACATTCGTTGCTATTGGATTCCAACACTTAGTTGCGAATATGTTTGCAATACCAGCTGCTATGCTAGAAGGTGCTAACATATCCGTATTACAATTTATTGAGAATATGGGAATTGTATTCTTAGGTAATTTTATTGGTGCAGTAACTTTAGTTGCAGGTCTTTACACACTTGCTTATAAAAAGAAAGATTAATTAAAAAAGCTTGAAGTATTGTACTTCAAGCTTTTCTCTTTAGTATTTATTAGTCTTCTACTTTTACAACCCAACCAAATTTATCTTCAACTTTACCAAGTTGGATACCAGTTAGTAAGTTGTAAAGTTTTTGAGTCCATTCACCTGGTTTATCATCTTTAATGATCTCTAATTTTTTAGTACCATCGAATAATTCTCCTACAGGTGCAATTACAGCTGCAGTACCACATAAGAATACTTCTTCAAGTTTTCCATTATCGTAAGCTTCGTATACTTCTTCTAATGGAAGTTTTCTTTCTTCTACTTTTTCACCTAGTGATTTAAGTAATTCAATTACAGAAGCACGAGTAATACCTGGTAAGATAGAACCATTTAACTCAGGAGTAACGAATGTTCCATCAATTTTGAAGAAGATATTCATTGCTCCACCTTCTTCAATATATTTTTGTTCAACTCCATCTAACCATAGAGATTGAGAATATCCAAGTGCCTGAGCTTTTTTCTGACCTTTAAGAGATCCAGCGTAGTTACCAGCAGTTTTAGCAAATCCAAATCCACCACGAACAGCACGAACATATTCATGCTCTACATAGATTTTATTTGGTTGTAATCCAGCTTTAAAGTAACTTCCAGAAGGAGATAGAATAATAAAGAATTTAACAACGTTATTTGGGTGAACCCCTAATGCTTCTTCAGCACCATATAAAAATGGTCTTACATATAATGAAGTACCTTCTGATTTAGGAATCCAGTCTTTATCGATAGAAATTAATTTTTTAAGTGCAGCAAGTGCAAATTCTTCATCTAATTCAGGTAAAGCAATACGATCTGCTGATTTATTTAAACGTTTGAAGTTTTGTTCAGGTCTAAATAAAACTGCTTCTCCATTAGCATTGTATGCTTTCATACCTTCAAAAATACTTTGTGCATAGTGGAACACGTTAAGTGAAGGTGCTACTTCAATAGGACCATAAGGAACAATACGAGGATCATACCATCCTTTTTCACTAGTCCAATCCATAACAAACATATGGTCTGTAAATACTGTACCAAAACCTAATTTATCGTCTGGTGTTTTTTCTTTGGGTGTTGATGTAAGTTCAACTCTGATATCGTTAACTGTTAATTTACTCATTTTAAAATCTCCTTCGAATAATCTAATAGTTTTATATTTTTTTACTATACAGTACATTATAATATTAATAAAAGTTTTTTTCAATACTTTTAGTTAAATTTTCTGAAATTTTATATCAAAAATCGGAATACTTCTTTGTATAATGTCTTGAAATAGTGAAATTAAGTACAATTAGGGTAAGTTCGTAGAAATAGTATTTTTAATTTAATATAAAATATGTTACAATTATAAAAAGAAAATTTATATAGGAAGAAGGCATTAAGTATGGAAATTAAGAAATCACTAGAAAATAAATTTAATACATCTTTAGCAAATTTAACAGGATCACCAATTCGTGAATTCGATAGATTTGCTTCTAGCATAGATGGTATTATAAAACTTACATTAGGGGAACCTGATTTTGATACTGCTGAAGAAATTAAAGAGGCTGCAAAACGTGCATTAGACAATAATAGAACTCACTATTCAGTAAATAATGGGATTGAACCACTGCGTAGTGCATGGGCAAAAAATTTAAAAGATAGATATAATTTAGATTATTCAGCTGATGAGATAATTGTTACTATTGGAGCATCAGCCGCTATTGAACACTCTATATCTGCAGTAACTAATGAAGGTGATAAAATTTTAATAGTTACTCCATACTTTTCTGCATATGAAGGGGTAGGGATATTAAATAAATGTAATATTGAATTTATTGATACAGTAGATAGTGGGTTCAAATTACAACCAGATGTCCTTGAAAAAGCTTTAGAAAATAATAAAGATACAAAAGCAATTTTAATAAATTATCCAAATAATCCAAGTGGTGTATCATACACTAGAGATGAAGTGAAAGCTATTGCTGATGTATTAGCTAAATATGATATTTTTGTAATTAGTGATGAAATCTATGGAGATATTACATATAATTATAAGCATACTTCATTAGCTGAATTTATACCGGAACAAACTATCCTAATAAGTGGATTATCAAAATCACATGCTATGACAGGGTGGAGAGTAGGATTTATCGCTGCACCACAAGCAATGATTAGAAAAATTGGAGTATTCCACTTGTTTACAGTTTCTGGAGCTGCTACATTTATTCAAGATGCTGCTGTAACTGCATTATCGGATGAAAATGTAGACAAGTATAATAATTATATGATTGAAACATATAGAGAAAGAAAAGATTATATGGTACCTAGATTAAGAGAATTAGGTTTTGAAATACCAGAGATTGACGGGGCATTTTATATCTTTGCCAAAATCCCTGCAAAATATCAACATCTAGGAGCTATGGAATTTTGTAAATTATTAGCTAAAGAAGCACGCGTAGGAGTTATTCCAGGTACTGCTTTTGGTAAAGCTTATGACAATTATTTTAGAATTAGTTATGCAACAAGCATAGAAAATATAAAAGAAGCTGTAGAAAGAATATCGCAGTTTATAAATAAATAGAAAGGTTATTTTATGAGAGGAAAATTCATAACTGTAGAGGGTTCTGACGGTTCAGGGAAAACGACTTTTATAAACTTTTTAACACAATATTTAAAGGATAAAGGATATAAAGTTATAACTACACGTGAACCAGGAGGAACAGAATTTAGTGAAAAAGTAAGAGAGTTACTTTTTGATAAAACTTATGAAATAGATGCTAAAACTGAAAGTTTATTATTTTGTGTAAGTCGAAGAGATCATATAATAAAAAAAATTATTCCTTATGTTGAAGATGGTTATATTGTAATTTGTGATAGATTTGTTGATAGTTCAATTGCATATCAATCTTATGGAAGAGGATTAAGTAAACAAGATATTATTGATATTAATAAATACGCTACAGATGGATTAGAACCAGATTTAACATTATATTTTAAAGTCGATGTAGAAGTTGGTTTAAGTCGAACAAAAGGTAGAGATGAAAATAATAGAATGGACCAAGAAGATTTAAGTTTCTATAAGAGCGTGAAACATGGTTATGACGAACTTTCTGAAGAATATAGTAATCGAATAAAAGTAGTTGATGCTAATCAAACATATGAAAATGTAGAAAAAGATGCACTTGAAATAGTGGAAGGATTTTTAAAAAATGAACTTTAGTAAAGATAGTATTGCAATAAAATCTTTAACAAATGCATTAAAAACAAATAAACTATCCCATGCTTACCTAATGGTAGGCGAGGATAGTTTATATTGTGATGAATTCATTTTGCAATTTGTTAAATCTATTTTTTGTTTAGAAAATAATTATAAAGAATTCTACAACTGTGGAGAATGTAAAGCTTGTCAAAGTATAGAGCATAATAACTATGTTGATTTTTATATTATAGAAAGTGAGACTTCCATAAAAAAAGAAGAGATTCAAAACTTAAAATCAGAACTTAGCGTTAAATCTTTCTATGGTAGAAAGATTTATTGGATAAAAGATATTGAAAAGATGACAGAACAAGCTTCAAATAGCTTGCTAAAATTTTTAGAAGAGCCAGAAGATGATATTATAGCTATTCTAAGTTGTAAAAATATTAGTGCTGTACTGCCAACAATAATATCCCGTTGCCAACAAGTTAAATTAATAGGTAGTAGTGAAGAAATTACCGAGGAAATTGATGAGAATTTATTAGAATGTCATAATGAATTTTTAAAAAGATTTTCTAGAAAACCGCATCTTGCCAATATATATTTATTAGAAAAACTAAAGACTAAAGAAGATATATTATCATACTTTACATTACTAAATAAAAAAATTACTCTAAGTTACTTGTCTAAAGATAAAGTCAAAGATGTAAAAAATATTAGTTCGGTACAAGAAAAAGTATTACTTGCGATAAATGATATTAAAGGTAATGTTTCGGCAGTTCTTGTGATGGAAAAATTCCTCTTTTCTGTTGTATTAGATAATAATAGTTTAGAATTTTTAAAAGAGGGTTAATATGAATGAAGATTTAAGAATAGATACAGTATCAAAAAATTATAAAATACTTCAAAAAAAAGATCACTATAGTATGTCAACAGACTCATTTTTATTACCATATTTTGCAAATGTGCCACTTAGTCCTAAGAAGAATATAATAGAATTATGTAGCGGAAATGGTGGAATCTCTATTATCTTACGTGAAAGAAGTGGAGCTCAAATTAGTATGTTGGAGATACAAGAAGACTTAGTTGAATTAACTAAAAAAAGCCTAGAGTTAAATGATATCGCTGATAATATTGATGTGAAATGTGGAGATATAAAAGAAGTGAAAAACTATTATAAGCCTTCATCATATGATTATGTAATATGTAATCCACCATATTTTCCAGTAGAAAATATGCCAAATCAGCGCGAAAAAAATAATCATAATATTTCACGTCATGAAATATTATGTAATCTTAGTGATGTTATTAAATCTATTAAGTACTTATTAAAACAAAATGGAAAATTCTCTTTAGTTCATAGAACCTATCGTATATCTGATATAATATCAGAATGTGAAAAAAATGGACTTGCAATAAAGAGAATACGCTTTGTATATAGTAATAAAGCTAGTGAAAATAGTAAGATTGTTTTAGTAGAAGGAAGTATTTCAAAAGTAAGTGATATTAAAGTAGAACAGCCATTTTATATTTATAATGAAGATGGTAGTTATACTAAAGAGATGGAAAGGGTATATGGAATTGACTAATAGTTATATGTATGTTGTAAAATGTATCGATAATACACTTTATACAGGGTATACAACAGACTTAGTAAGAAGAATTAAAGCGCACAATAATAAAAAAGGTGCTAAGTATACTCGAGTACGAGTACCTGTATCGCTGGTTTATTATGAAGAATTTACATCAAAAAGTGAAGCGACGAAAGCAGAGAGTGCATTTAAAAAATTCACTCGTCTGCAAAAAGAGCAATATATAAAAGAAAAATTAAAAGATGATAAAATAGATAAAATTAAAGAATTAAATAAAAAAATAAAGGAGAAAAAGTAATGTTATATTTAGTAGCTACTCCTATAGGAAACTTAGAGGATATTACATTAAGAGCATTAAAAATATTAAAAAATGCTGATATAATAGCTTGTGAAGATACTAGAAATACACAAAAGTTATTAAATCATTATGAAATAACTGGAAAAAAATTAATAAGTTATCATGAACATAATGAAGATAAGATGAGTGATAAAATAATTGAATATCTACAGGATAATCTAGAAGTAGCACTAGTTACTGATGCAGGAATGCCATGTATTTCTGATCCAGGATATACACTAGTAAGAAAGATAAAAGAACAAGGATTATCAGTAACAGCATTACCAGGAGCAAATGCGGGATTAACAGCATTAGTTTCAAGTGGTATAGAGTCATATAACTATACTTTTTATGGATTCTTACCAAGAAAATCAAAAGACTTAAAACAAAAGTTAGAATTTATTTTAAAAGAAAAAACTACTAGTATTATTTATGAATCTCCACATAGAATTAAAAATCTAGTAACAGAAATAACAAAAATTGAACCAACACGTGAAATTTCTGTAGCTCGTGAAATAACAAAAATGTTTGAGCAAATAGAAACACAATCAGCTGAAAATATATTAGCTAGACTAGGTGAGGATATTAAAGAAAAAGGTGAATTTGTTGTTATAGTCTCACCAAACAAAGTAGAAGAAGGTAAAGAAATAAATCTAGAAGACATAGTAGAGATTATTTATAATAAAGTGCAAAATGGTGAAAAAAAATCTGAGGCGATAAAAAATACTGCAAAAGAATTTGGAATAAATAAAAAAGAGGTTTATAGTTTATATCATGAAAAGTATGACTAGTTTATTTATTGTAAATGCACTTATTATAATATTTTTAATTCTTTCACTATGGTATAAAATTTCACTTATACCATTATTTATCTTATTACCAGTTAATATTTTACTAATATATATAAAAAGTACTGCTCTTGATAAAAATGAACAAAAGAAAAAAATAATGCTTCATAAAGTAAAAAATTCATTATCAGTTATTATGGGTTACTCAGAAGCTCATTCAGATGAATTAATAACTAAAGAAGAATTTGATAAACATGTAAATGAAGAAATCGAAGAAATAGTAAATATAATAAAAGATGAGATATACAAGTAAGTATAACTCATCTTTTTGTATTATTTAATTAGTAGAACTTCTTTCTATTTTTCTACGTTTTTTCCATGTTTTAGCTGAGAAGAATACAATTAGTGGTACTAATTCTAGCCTTCCTAATAACATAGAGAACGACAAAATAACTTTTGTAAAATCTGGTATAGTAGAAAAGTTACTCATAGGTCCAAAGTGGTTGAATGCTGGACCAGCATTACTTATTGAAGTTACGGTTAATGATATTGCATCTTCAAAATCATTTATTTGGAATGTAACTAAGAATAATATTATTACAAAGACAAAACCAAATAAAAGTAAGTAGTTTGCTAAAGGAGTAGTATCCTTGATAACTTTCCCATCGATTTTTAACATAATAATTTTTCTAGGGTTAAGAGCCTTACTAATTGATTTTTTAGCATTCTTTATAAAGAATATTAACCTTGGTATTTTTATACCACCTGCGGTACCTCCTGTACAACCACCAACAATCATAAGAATAAGTATTATCATTTTAGAAAATACAGGCCAAATATTAAAGTCATTATATGTAAATCCAGTTGTTGAAACAACTGAAGCTACTGTAAAGAATACATCTAGTAAGCTATGATTTGGTGTGTCGTAAGAACGATAAATATCTAAAAACATGATTATTGATAGAATAGAAATCATTCCAAAAAACCAACGTAGTTCTTCACTTTTTAGAATTTTAAAATATTTTTTAAATATTAAAAAGTATATTAAGCTAAGATTCATAGAGAAAATCAACATAAATGTTGCAACTACAATAGTAATATATTTACTATTGTAGTAGGCTATTCCAGCATTTCTTACTGAAAAACCACCAGTTCCCGCTGTAGAGAATGCAATATTTATACTATCAAAAATTCCAATTCCTCCAAATAGTAGTAAAACAAACATTATAACAGTAAGCAATATATATATAGTATATAAATATATTGCTGTTTGTTTCATTGATGAAACTACTTTACCAAAATATGGTCCAGGAACTTCTGCCTTAGCTATATGGATAGTATGTGGAGATCTAGGTAGTATAGCAACCGCAAAGACAATAACCCCCATACCACCTATAAAGTGAGTGAAACTTCTCCATAATAATAAACTTTTTTCTATAGATTCTATATCTGTAAGAATAGTAGAACCAGTTGTTGTAAAACCACTAACAGTTTCAAATAAACTATCTATGTAACTCGGTATTTCACCAGATATGTAAAAAGGAAGGGCACCAAGTAATGAGAATACTATCCAAGTTAGCGTAACTATTACGTAACCTTCTCTTTTATAAAAATCACGATCGCCATCTTTATCAGTAAAGAAATTAATTATGCAGTATGCTGAAAATGAAATAATAATAGTAATTATAAATGCAGATGTTATGTGTCGTGATTCTTTATAAATTAGTGAACATAAAGTAGGTAATAGTAGTAAACCAGATAAAAGTTTTAACATTTTACCTAGGACATAAAAAATCATTTTATAATTCATAATTACCCCCTAAGAATATCATCGATATGTTCAATTTTTTGTTTGTAACTAACTACAACGACGTTATCTCCAAGTTTAATTTCATCATTACCATTTGGGAATATTTGTTTATTATTTCTAACAATAAAAGCAATAAGCATATTCGAATGAATATTCATATCTTTAAGTTTGGTACCAAGTACCTTAAGATTATTTTGCGAAACTTTAAATTCAATAACTTCTGCTTGATTATTCGCAATACGATAGAAGTTTTCAATTTCAGAATCCTTACTACATTGTAGAGATTTACTGTATTTCGCAATAATATTACCCACTATTTCTTTTGGAGTAATATATGAATATTGCCCGATGTCTTCAGCTATTTGTTTAAGAGAAGCACGGTTTACCTTAGCTACTGTTTTCTTAATTCCAAGTTTATCCGCATAAAGGTTAATAATTATATTTTCTTCATCAAGACCGGTAAGTGAAATACAACTATCAAATGTTTGAATACCTTCTTCGATAAGAGTATCACGATCACTACCGTCAGCCCAAATAACATCTATTTCTGGATAAGCTTCACTAAGTTCAATAGCCTTATCTTTGTTTATTTCTATTACTTTAGTGTAAATATTAGCTTTAATAAAGAACTCGATAAGGTAGTGAGCGATTTTACCTGCTCCAATAATTAAAGAAGATGTTATTTTCTTCTCAAGATTATCTTTATTTCCTAATAATTTATAGAATCTTTTTAAATCTTTATTAGCCGCAGTTATATGTACCTTATCTCCGACTTCGAAAACATAATCTCCTCGAGGCACAAAAACTTTCCCATGACTTTCAACTAGACAAACTAGAGAAGGGAAGTCTATTATTTTTTTACTATCGATTAAAGAAACACCTTTTAATATGCTATTTTGATGAATGACAACTTCTAGAATATTAAATTTATTAGCAGAAAAACTCTCTACTTTTGTAGCTGTAGGATACCTAAGCATATAAACAATCTGTTTAGCAGCTTCAAATTCTGGATTAACCATTAAATCAATCCCAAGCGAATTTTTAATGAATTCTTTCGTTTTAGAATATTCCGGATTTCTTATACGAGCTACTGTATGTTTTGCACCCATTTGTTTAGCAGCAATACAAGAAATCATATTAATTTCATCGCTAGTAGTAACAGAGATAAACATATCAGCTTCTCCAGCACTTGCTTCAACAAGATTATCATAGTTTGCTCCATTACCTAAAAGTCCATTTATATCATAAGTTTCTACGAGTTTTTCTACTCTTTGTTCATTAGTATCGATTAATGTTACTTCTTCAAATGTGTTAGAAAAATCGGCACATAATAATTCTCCAACTTTTCCTCCACCAACAATTACTACTTTCACAAAAAAAACTCCTTTTTTATAGATATGAATATTATAGAATTATTATGAGATAAAGTCAACGTATAGGAAAATAATCAAAATAAAAGGTAGAAAATTAACTTTTTTAACAACAAAATAATTAGTTATAACTATAGAAAAAATAGGCTTCTTGTGATATAATTATAAAAGGGAAATTTTATCGCTTTTCCATCTTGTAGTTAATAATTTTTGGTTTAAAGGAGGAGTAAAGTGGCAAAAATTTCTAAACAAGATATAGATTATATTTTTGAGAATATAGATATAGTCAGTTTAGTTAGTGAGTATATAAAACTGGAAAAACGTGGACAAAACTATTTAGGTTTGTGTCCTTTTCATAATGAAAAAACTCCATCTTTTACTGTATCTCCTGACAAAAAGATTGCCCACTGTTTCGGATGCGGAAAGGGTGGAAATATATTTCAATTTGTATCATTAATAGAAAATATAACATACAATCAAGCTATTGTTAAATTAGGCACAAGGTTAGGACTTAACTTAGAGTCAAATGATAATAAAGAAGTAAGTTATGATTTAAACAATAAACTAGATTCTATGTATTATGGTCACTTATTATTAGCTGACTATTATAATTATATTTTATTAAATACAAAAGAAGCGCAAGGGGCTTTAAACTATTTAATAGATAGAGGCCTGTCAATAGAAACAATTAAGCATTTTAATATTGGATACGCACCTAGAGATAATAATATTGCATTAAACTTTTTTAAGTCTAATAATTTAAATCTAGATGCAATGGTTGAAGCGGGACTACTAGGAAAAAACGATAATAATGATTACTACGATGTTTTTAAAGATAGAATTATGTTTCCAATTAAAAACAATCAAAATCAAGTTGTAGCATTTTCGGGAAGAACGATGTCACAGGATAAGCAAGTAGCTAAATACTACAACACCCACGAAACTAAAATATTTGAAAAAAGAACTGTATTATATAACTTTTCTGATGCTCGTGCTTTTATCGCAAAAGAGAGAGAAATTGTTCTCTGTGAAGGATATATGGACGTAATAAAAGCTCATCAAAATGGAGTAAAAAATGTAGTTGCTTTAATGGGAACAAATATTGATAATAACAAATTAGTTGAAGTGTTAAATTTAGTTGATAAAGTAACACTTAGTCTTGATAATGATAAAGCAGGAACAGAAGCACAAATAGATATTGGGAATAGAATTATCCAAAAAATTGATAATGTGTATAAGCTAAAGTTTACTGGTGCTAAAGACTTAGATGAATTTTTAACTGAAAAAACATCAAAAAATAGTGAGTTTGATACACAAAGTTACGTAGCTAATAATAAAGACCATTTTATAAAGTTTAAAATAGATTATTGTAACAATGAATCAAAATCAAATATCGAACAAAAAATAAAATTTAAAAATGAAATATTAAAAAATATTGCATTTATCGGTGATGAGTCACTAAAATATATACTTCTTACATATCTTTCAGAAGAGTTTGATATAGATAGACAAGTTTTAACTAGAGAATTAAACAAGTTCCCAACTCGTAAGTTAAGAACTACTCAAGAGTGGACTGCACCGGAAAAACCACTTAATTTATTTAAAACTACAAATTATGATAAAAAAGTATGTAGGTTATTTAAATACTTTTTTGTGAGCCGTGCAGCATTTATTGATAATTTTACAGAGCTAGAACAATGTAAGTTTGATCAAGAAGTATTTGAAAGACTAATAGATTATTTAATTATATATTATAATAATAACTTAGATTTCAGAATTCATAATTTTATTCACAGTATAGAAAATACAGAAGACGAAGAAGTTGTCAGACTAGCAACATATATAGATGAAACAGACTTTTTGATTGAAGATGAACCACCTAAAGAAGTCATTAGAGATTATATAGATTATTTTAAAAAACGTGAGATTTCATTGGAAAAATTAAAAGAAATGTTGAAGATTGCTATTCAAGAAATGGACGTAGAAGCCCAAAAACAACTATTAGAACAATTAAAGGAATATAAGAAATAAGGAGAAACGAATGGCTAATAAAAAGGTAAAAGATTTTGAAACTATAAAAAAAGAATTTATAGAAAAAGGTAAAAAACAAGGTGAGCTTACTCAAGAGGAAATACTAGATGCTTTATCAAAATTAGACGTTTCTTCTGAAGCAGTAGACGATTTTTACGAAGAGTTAAATCGTGAAGATATCATTCTTATAAATGCTAACCAAGTTGAAGAAGAAGAGGAAGAATTAGACTTAGAAGACCTATCTGTACCAGCTGGTATTCGTACTAATGACCCTGTAAGAATGTACCTTAAAGAAATTGGTAAAGTACCACTTTTATCAAAAGAAAAAGAATTGGAACTATCTAAAATCATAGAAAATGGTACTGAAGAAGAAAAAGAACAAGCTAAAAAAGATTTAGCAGAAGCAAACCTACGTCTTGTTGTAAGTATTGCAAAAAGATATGTTGGTCGTGGAATGTTATTCCTAGACTTAATCCAAGAAGGTAATATGGGATTAATTAAAGCCGTAGAAAAATTCGACTACGAAAAAGGATTTAAATTTAGTACATATGCTACATGGTGGATTCGTCAAGCAATAACGCGTGCTATTGCGGACCAAGCTAGAACTATTCGTATTCCAGTACACATGGTAGAAACTATTAACCGTCTTATCCGTGTTCAAAGACAATTACTTCAAGATTTAGGTCGTGAACCTAAACCAGAAGAAATTGCTAAGAAAATGAACATGACACCAGATAAAGTAAGAGAAATTCTAAAAATTGCTCAAGAACCAGTTTCATTAGAAACACCAATTGGTGAAGAAGATGATTCACACTTAGGAGATTTTATCGAAGATAAAGAAGCACAATCTCCAGTAGAACATGCAGCAAATGAGTTATTAAAAGAACAACTAGAAGAAATTTTAGAAACTCTAACAGACCGTGAAGAAAATGTATTAAAATTACGTTTTGGTCTTAAAGATGGAAAAACTCATACTTTAGAAGAAGTAGGTAGTGCATTTGGAGTTACTCGTGAGAGAATTCGTCAAATTGAAGCAAAAGCAATAAGAAAACTAAAACACCCATCTAAGCTTAATAAGCTGAAAGGGTTTATGGAATAAGTTTTTAAAGAGAAAGAGATGGTTAATAAACCATCTCTTTTTAGTATTTATAAAGATATGACAATAAAAAAACCCAGTATCAGATTGATACTGGTAAAATAAATTACTTTTTAGTTTTAAGATTTTCTTTCCAATCTTGAAGACCATTTTTTAACATGTAAATGTTAGTATAACCATTTTTCTTAAGAGTTAATGCAGCTCTAGGAGCTAATGTTCCGTTTTTATCACAAAGATAAATTGGTTGGTCTTTTCTTAATGAAGAGTAAAGGAAGTTGAATTGAGAACTAGGCATATTTCTAGCTCCATTAATATGTGCATATTTGAAATCTTCTTTTTCTCTAACATCGATTAATTGAACTTTTCTAAGATTTTTTCTAAATTCTTCATATGGCAGTTTAATAACGGCATTTCTAATTCTGAAATAATTAAATAATCCAACTGCCCCAAAAATAGCTAGTATTATTAAACTTGATACTAAAAATGATGACATGGTATACTCCTTTGCTAATATTGTTTATAATAACAGAATTATACCATAATTTGTAATTTTATTCAATATTGATTATAATATGATAGAAGAAATCTTTACTTATAACATTTACATAATAATATAATAAGAAAGTTGAGAAAAAATGATAACATCAGTAACTAATAAAAAAATAAAAGAGATTCATAAATTAAAAGAAAATAGAAATATAAAAAAATACCAAAAGTATTTAATAGAGGGAGTACATCTAGTAGAAGAAGCATTAAAATCAGAATTAGTAGAAGAGATCATAGTATCAGAGAACTTTACTAACTCAAAAGTATTTGATAACTTCTATGGAGAAGTAACTATAGTATCAGAAAATGTCTTTAAATCACTTACTGATACAGTAACCACACAAGGAGTAATAGCTGTATGTAAGATAAAAAATAAGCAACTAGATATTTCTAAATATAGTAGAGTACTAATAATAGATCAGGTCCAAGATCCTGGTAACTTAGGAACAATAATTAGAACAGCTGATGCATTTTCTTTTGATTGTATAATTCTTGGTAAAGGTACAACTAGTATTTATGGACAAAAAGTTATACGTAGTACGCAAGGAAGTAACTTCCATATAGATTGCTTTGATAATATAGATATATTAGATGTTATTCCAAAAATGGAAGACTTCGATTTATACGCTACTTCGTTAAAAGGTGATAGATATTTAGAACAAATAGATAGTGTAGGGGAGAAAGTAGCTGTTATTTTTGGTAATGAAGGTTCTGGAGTATCAGAAGAAATACTTGATAAAGTAAATAATTTACTCAAAATAAATATGACAGGTCAAGCAGAAAGTTTAAATGTGGCAGTAGCAGCAGGTATAGTAATGCATTATATTGCAACTAAATGTGAATAAAAAATTTACTAATTTCTCTAAGTATGTTATCATAGTAGTTGTGAGAAAAATATTAAGAGAGGTGAAGAATAATGATAAAAACAATAGCAGTAGATAAAAGAGGAGATATTCTAACTGATGTAAGTCTGCAAAGGCTAAAAGATCAGGATATAGCATGGTTCTGGGTCGACTTTGACCAACCAACACGTAGCGAAATTAATCTACTATCAACATTCTTCAAGTTCCACGAACTTTTAATTGAAGACTGTTTAACACTTTTACAAAGACCAAAAATAGAAATTTCTAGACAACAAATATTCCTAGTGTCACATGTATTAAAAAATCTTGATGATGACTATGAAACTATTAATATGTTTGTTGGAAAAAATTATATTGTAACATTTCACCTCTCTCACATACGATATGTTAACAAAATTGTCCCAAAAATTTTACAACGTGGATCACAATATTCACCCCTTCACGTTATGCATATGCTAGTTTCAGAAATAGTAGAAGGATATATTCCAATCATTTCTAAAATCGAAAATCGTCTTGATGAGATTGAAGAATCTGACTTCTATAAATCAGGAAGTAATATTATGGATGAGGTTTTCGAGTTAAGAGGAGATCTATTAAAACTAAGACGTGGACTACGTCCAATGCGAGAAGTAATACATAGATTTTTAGTTTCAAGACGTGTAGAAATGACTGATAACGATAGAAAATATTTCCATGATATTTATGATGACTTAGTTCAACAAACTGAGATTATTGAAGCTAATAGAGAATTAGCTAGTGATATCAGGGAGAACTTTATGACTTATAACTCGTTAAAATCTAATAATATTATGATGACCCTAACGGTTATATCTACTATTTTCCTTCCATTAACCTTCATAGTTGGACTATATGGAATGAACTTTAAAAATATGCCTGAATTAGAATGGCAATACGGATATTTCTTAATCTGTGCAATAATGCTTCTAATTGCAATAGGCATGTTGTGGGTATTTAAGAAAAAAGGATGGCTGGATATGTTTAAATAACATACTTGCCAAAAGGAAGATATATGAATATATTCAAACTAACAGTACTATTTATAATGATACTTCTTTCTAACTTTGCTTTATTAAAAGTTGATTTTGGAAAATTTTTCAAAAAAAATAGTACAAAAGAAATAAAGATTTTTGTAAGCATACTGTCTCTTGCTTTGGGATATGTTAGCTATATGACAATTATAACAATTTATGAATTGTCACTGAATCTATTTAAGTAAAAGTAGAGAGGAGTACATATGTCAGAAAAAATAAAAAAAGAATTAGAAAAGAATAAAAAGCTTAAGGAGTTAGAAGATTCTAGAGAAGATAAGTTTTTAGAGTTCATTGGTGGGAAAATAATTTTATATATACTAACCATTATTATTTTACTAGGTATCGCTATATATTTATATACTGAAATATCATATATATTTACACCGATAAATGCAATAGTTTCTAGTATTATTGCACCTGTTATCCTAGCTTATGTATTTTACTATATATTAAATCCATTAGTTAATTTATTTTCGAAAAAATTACCTAGATTTGCTAGTAGCTTACTTGCTATGCTTGTAGGGTTTGTTATTATACTAGTAGTTATTATAGGTATGGTACCTATCATTGTAGAACAAACGCAAACATTAATTATTTCAATACCTAAGTATATAGAGATGGTTAGAGATTATTTAGATGCATATTCAGATAATGCATATATGCAAGTGGTTATAGAGTATATAAATAATAATTTAAATACTTCAAAAATGAGTTCTGAAGCTGTAACTATTGCAACATCAGTTGCCCAGGGAGTTGCTTCATCATTATCAGCTACAGCGACTATATTAATGACAATGCCTTTTGTATTATTCTTCTTACTAAAAGATGCATCTAATTTTAAAGAATATTTAGTTGGTTTATTACCAAAAAAATTAAAAAAACCAGTTGCTGATACTATTGATGAAATAGATAATAAAGTCGGATCTTATATTCAAGGACAAATGTTAGTATCACTTTGTATAGGAGTAATGCTATATATTGGTTATACTATTATAGGGCTACACTACGGATTCTCATTAGCTACGATTGCAGCATTCTTAAGTATAGTACCTTATATAGGGCCAATTATAGCTATAACACCAGCAATGTTAGTTGCTGCATCAACAAGTTGGATAATGGTTGTAAAAATGCTTGTAGTTTGGGGGATAGTTCAATTCCTAGAAGGAAATATTATTTCTCCAAATATTATGGGTAAAAGCATGGATATGCACCCACTTACAGTTATTTTTGTAATTTTAATTGGTGTTAATCTAGCAGGTGTAGTTGGAGCAATTTTAGGTATTCCAGTATACTCAATGTTAAAAGTACTAGGATCAAAAATCCAAGAAGCTGTAACAGAAAGATACAATAAATATTATGATTAAAAGAAAAAACCTTAGAACAAAGAGTTCTAAGGTTTTTTGTTCACGAACAGTTTAGTGAACAAAAGAAAGAAACTAATACTCTAAATATACCATTATTAAATAATAAATACAAATAATAATTTAAATTTATTATAAAATAATTGTAAAAATAAAATAGGAATATGAAATTTTAAATTATACAAAATGAAAAACTCTATAAAATTTTATAGTAAAAATTGTGTGAAAAAATAAAAATAACTTAAAAGTTAAAAAAACTTTAAAATTATGATTTTTTATAGTATAAAAAGCTGTATATTAGTTTAAAAACTGCTGTAAATATGATATAATTACATAGTTAAATATAAAGTAATGAGGTTTGATAATTATGAGTATGATGAAAAAATTTAATAATTTATTTGTAAGCGAAGAAGATTTTGAAGATGAAGAAATAGTAGAAAATACACCAGAAGTACAAGAAGAACCAAGAAAAAGAGTTTCAAAGGAGAAGCCAGTGAGCAGTAAACAACCAGTAAATCCAATTTTAAATAGAGGAAACAATGTAGTATTAACAGAACCACTTGTTTTTGCTGATAGTAAAGATATTGTTGATGATATCAAAAAAAATAAAGTTGTAATTATTAATTTAGCTAAATTAGATATTGAAACAGCAGATAGATTATTAGACTTTATTTCAGGTGGAATATATGCTCTAGATGCTAGATTAAAAACTATTGGAGAAGATATTTATCTTTGTGTTCCTAATGGTGTTGAAGTTTCTGGAGACTTTTACGAAGGAGAGTACTAATATTGTTAAATGTAACAGAATATTATTGGGTATATAAATTTGTATCTTATCTCTTTTCATTTTATTATTATTCTATTTTTGCGTATGTAATAATGTCTTGGGTACCACAAGTTAGAAATACTTTTATCGGAGAGTTTTTAACTGCTATTTGTGAACCATACTTGAAACTATTTAGAAAATTAATACCACCGGTTGGAATGATGGACATTTCACCAATTGTTGCTTTTTTCGCACTAAACCTAATTCAACGATTAGTATATTTTATCTTATTCGGATAATTGATAGTTATGAAAAAGATTAATTTTTTGGCAACAGCATCTAACGAAGAAAAAGAAATCGCAGAAAATTTACTTCAAACAGTGAGTTTTCTTGATAATAGAAATACCGTAACAAGATTTCTTACAAACTTTGAACAAATAGTTCTAAGCAAAGTAGCTGCATATAATTATCCTGACTATCAAGTTGAATTTTTTGGTGGATATGAAGGCAGTGAAAGAAAAAAAGCGAAAATAATTTCTAATGAATACTATGATATTGATTACGATATAGTTTGTCTAAGAGCCGACTATAATAATAAATTTAATAAAATAGAACACAGAAACGTACTCGGAACAGTTCATAATTTAGGAATAAATTTTAATAGAGTAGGAGATATAGTAGTTTCTGAAAGCTCTATTTATATATTTGTTGATAGAGAGATTGCTGACTTTATAAAAATGGAGTTAACAAAAATTGGTAGAGTTAATCTAGAGTTTAAAGAAGTTAGTGAATTAGACATCGACATAAAAAAAGAATTCCAAGATTTTGAAATAGTAACTTCATCATTTAGAATTGATTCAATTGTCGCTAAAATTACTAATAAATCTAGAAGCAAGATTAAGGAATTTTTAGAACAAGAATTTGTTAAACTTAATCATGTAATAGTAAAAAATGGTGAGAAAAATTGTTCAGTAGAAGATATTTTATCGATAAGAAAATATGGTCGATTTACAATTAAAAGTTTTGAACAAAATAAAAGAAGTTTAAACTATAGAATTACAATCTCAAAACTAATATAAAACTAATCTCTAATTAGGAGGTTAGTTTTTTATGTATAAAGAGGAGTATTATATTATATTTTTTAATAAAAATATTTTATTTTTTTACATTTACTTGATATAATAAAAATACAAAGTAGGAGGAATTTCTATGAATATAAAAAGAATAAGAAAGTATTTCACACCTGTAGTGTTAAGTTTTGCATGTGTACTTTCTGGTTGTTCATCAAATGTTACTAGTGATAATCAAAATAATACAGTAAAAAAAGAAAAAAATTCAACTTTAGAAGGTAAATGGAAAGTAAAAGATTTCCAGGATACAATTAAACAATTGTCACAAGTTAGAGCTAGAATAGTCGATGAGGATAAACGCATAAAAAATTTTTATAATGACTTTGATATGACATTAACTATTACAAATGATAATGCAGTACTACATTATACATTTGATGTTACAAAATTATATGAGTATTATTTTAATAATTTTGAAAAAGGAATTTATGAAGATTTAGAGCAGTATACTAATAAAAAAAGAACTAGCTTTAATGTAAATTATAATGTTTTGGAATATACCAAAGCTATAAGAGATGGGGACAAGATAGATTATACACTAAAAAATGGTGAAATAGATGAAGATAAAAAGACTATAACATTCCCTGAGACACCATCGATAGATAGTGAGTACCTACTTGGGAACCCTACTTATAATGATGAAACTAATCCTGTAACATATAGTTATAGTATAGAAAATAATGAATTAACACTTACAGTAACTGCGAAAGATGTAAAGGGAAAAGAATATCCAATAAATATTAAATTTACAAAAGAAAATTAAAGAAGGTGTTACTATGAATAAAAAAGGAATTAAAAGATATATCTTGCCTGTATTTTTAAGTTTTGCTTGTGTCCTTTCTGGTTGCTCACAATCAAATAGTAATAATGGAAACAATACTACTCAAGAAGAAGAGAATCCTACTATAGAGGGAACATGGAAAGTAAAAGATTTCTCTGAAACAGTTTATAAAATAATTATCGATATGGGTGGTTCAGAAGAACGTGCACAAGCTTTAAAAGATTATTATAATAATGTTGATTTGAAATTAACGATAAAAGATAAAGATGTTGTAATGACTAATAGATTCGATGTTAAAGAACTATTTGAAGCTGATTTCAAACGTTCAGGATACAAGAGATACAAAGATATAGAACAATATATAAAAAATAGAGAATTAATGTTTAAGGTATCACAAAAGAAATTAGAACACACTGAATCTTCATTTGAGAATAATGTGATTAATATTAAATTAAAAGATGGAGTATTGGATACAGATAAACAAACTATATCTTTCCAGGAAACTCCAACAATCGATGGACTTTATACACTGGGGATAGAAACGAAAAAATTAGAAAAAGAGCCAATCACATTTAATTATAAAATTGAAGGTAAAGAACTTATACTAACTGTATCAGGGAAAAATAGAAAAGATAAAGATCAAACAGTAGTAATCAAATTTACAAAAGAAAAAAATTAACGTAGGAGAATCACTATGAATATAAAAAGAATTAAAAAATATATCTTACCAATATTTTTAAGCTTTGCATTTGTACTTACAGGATGTTCGCAGTCTAATGGCAATAATGGTAATAATACAGCACAAAAAGAAGAGCCAAGTCTAGAAGGTACATGGAAGGTAAAAGATCTTCCAGATACTATAAAGCAACATCTTGAAGGAACGGCAGTAAGCTCTAAAAGTATTGAGAATATAAAAAAAGAATTTAGTGATGTAAATCTAACATTAACAATAAAAGATAATAATGCTTTTATTCATTATAATTTTGATGTTACAAAGTTATATGAACAAGAATACTCACAAGCAGCTAAATTTTTAGTAGGTACATATAAGGAGTTTGTAGATGAAAATATAGAGCTTTTTAAATCCTCTAAAGAACGTAATAAACATGTTGATGTTACGAGAGAAAATAATAAAATAGACTATACATTAAAAGATGGAGTATTAGATAAACAAAATAAAACTATTTCATTCCCTGAGACACCTGCAATAGACTCTAGATACCTACTTAGCACTACGACATATAAATTTGATTCAGCACCTATTACTTATAATTATAAAATAGAAAATAATGAGTTAGTATTAACAACAACTGGAACTAACTATAGAACGAAAAAAGATGCTACAGTAGTAATCAAATTTACAAAAGAAAAAAATTAACGTAGGAGAATCACTATGAATATAAAAAGAATTAAAAAATATATCTTACCAATATTTTTAAGCCTTGCATGTGTGCTTACAGGATGTTCGCAGTCTAATAGCAATAATGGTAATAATACAGCACAAAAAGAAGAAAAAAGCCTTGAAGGTACATGGAAGGTAAAAGATTTACCTGAAACAGTTCACAATATAATAGTTTCTGGAGTCGGTTCAGAAGAGCGTGCTCAGGCCATAAAAAATTATTATAGTGAAGCAGATATTAAATTAATAATAAAAGATAAGGATGTTGTTTTAACAAATACATTCGATGCTAACAAACTATATGAAGCAGATTTTAAGCGTTCAGGGTATAAAAGACATAAAGATTTAGATGATTTTAAAAAAAGTAATGCTTATATGTTTAATCTTTATAAATCAAAATTAGAACACACGGAAGCTTCTATTGAAAATAGTGTTATTAATGTTAAAGTAAAAGATGGTGTTTTAGATACTGAGAATAAAACTATATCATTTCCTGAAACTCCAAGAATTGATGATCTATATCTTTTAGGAATATATACTGATAAAAGAGAATTAAATCCTGTAACATATAATTATAAATTGGAAAATAATGAATTGATTTTAACTGTGTCAGGGGAAAATAGATACAAAAAGGAACAAACAGTAGTAGTCAAATTTACAAAAGAAAAATAATAAAAAGAGGTAGTTTAACAATAAAAGTTAAATTACCTTTTTTGCATACAAAAAGTTGAAAAAAAGGCTGTATAGGTATATAATTAAGTGTTAGCAAAATTTTATATTTAAAGAGGATAGCATGAAAAATTTAATAACGAAAATGCTGGATCTTTACAAACAGCCTAAGTACAAAAGTATAGTTAACTATATTTTCTTTGGTGTTTGTACAACATTAGTTAACGTAGTAACTTACTTTATTTTGTATTACTATGGTATGGGAGTAAGACCAGCTAACTTAATATCGATAACATTATCAATTTTATTTGCTTACTTTGTTAATGCGAGATATGTATTTAATTCAAAAGCTGTTGGATTTAAAAAAGTTTTCTATGAATTAGCAAAATTTTTCACAGCGAGATTATCTACACTAGTTATAGAAGTATTCGGAGTTGAATTCTTTATTTATTTAGGTATGAATGCATACTTATCTAAATTTATTATACAATTTGTAGTGCTAGTTGCTAATTATGTAATTAGTAAATTCTTAGTATTTACGAAGGAGAAAAATAACTAATGAAATGGTTTATAACAGACATGGATGGTACTTTTTTAAATGATAAAAAAGAAGTAGCACCAAATGCTCGTGATGTAATTGTAAAATTACAAGATAAAGGAAGTAAATTCATAATTGCGACAGGAAGACCAGACATAGCGATAAAGCATTATTATTATAATCTAGGTATGAATGATGTTGTAATATCAAATAATGGTAGTTTAATAAGAAATCTTACGACAGGGGAGATTGTTTATCAAAAAAGCTTCAAAATTGAAGAAGTTGAAACAATCTTTAATATGTTTAAAGAACTAAATGATGATAGTATTGAATTTCATGTTTACACATTAAATTACATATACTGCGATAGACTATCATTTAGCATGGCAAGAATGAAACGTATAGAAAAGGATATGCCTGAAGAATTAAAAACTCCTATGTATATTCATGAAGATATAATTGGAGAAATCAAAAAGAATAATGAAAGTTGTCAAAAAATTATGATGATTGCTAAAGATCATGATAAGATAGAAAAATTCTATAAAGAAGTAGCAAAAGTGTTACCTATCGATGGAACTTTTTCAGCAACTGATTTCTTTGATATTATGCCTAAAGGTTGTAACAAAGGAACAGCTATTCAAAAACTTGCAGAACACTATAATATTCCAATAGAAGAATGTGTAGTATTTGGAGATAACTTTAATGATAAAGAAATGTTCGATGTAGCAGGTTGGAGTGTTTGTCCTAATAATTCTAGTCAAGCAATCCAAGACATGTGTGATGAAGTTATAGGAAATAATAATGACTTCTCAGTTATAGAATATGTTGAAAAATATTATGAAAAAATCAAATAACCCTCTTGCTAACTTTGGGAAAATTTGGTAAATTAAAGGGTAGCGTATTAATTTTTAAAGATAGTAAAATTAAGATTAATATGTAATTTTGCTATATATTGTACAATGAAAAATAAAATAAAGGAGAAACTTTCATGAGAGGAAGAAAACAAGGAAAACGAAAATTTAGTCGTATTCTTGCTTTCTTATCATTAGTAGTTATTGTTTTAACTTCAATAGGGTTAACAGCACAATCTAATGCGAAGAAAGTAAACTTAGGACTAGATCTTCAAGGTGGTTTTGAGGTTCTTTATCAAGTAGAACCACTTAGAGAAGGACAAAATATAGATGAAGCGGCTGTAAAAGCAACTGCTGATACTATTAGTAGACGTATCAATATCTTAGGTGTTAGTGAACCGGTTATTACTGTTGAAGCAGGTAATAGAATCAGGGTTGAATTAGCAGGGGTTAAAGACCAAGAAACTGCTCGTAAAGTATTATCAACACAAGCTAACTTAACAATTCGTGATACTGATGATAATGTTCTTCTAGACGGATCTGATTTGCAAGAAAATGGTGCATCTCAAGGTTATGATCAAAACTCTAAACCAGATGTTAAATTAAAACTAAAAGATGCAGAAAAATTTGGTAAAATCACTTCTGATATAAGTAAAAAAACTGGTGGTCAAAACTTAATGGTAATTTGGATGGACTTTAGCGACGGCGATTCATTTAAAGCTGAAGCTGCTAAAGAAAAACCAAAATACATTTCAGCACCACAAGTTAACCAAACTATTAACTCAAATGATGTTCAAATTACAGGTGATTTTTCAGTAAAAGAAGCTAAAGAAATGGCTGCTTTACTTAACTCTGGTGCTTTACCAGTTAAACTTACTGAAATCTATTCTAACTCTGTAGGAGCTCAGTTTGGAGCAGATGCACTATACCAAACAGTATTAGCTGGTGCAATAGCACTTGGAATTATCTGTGCATTTATGTTATTAGTATATAGATTACCAGGATTTGTAGCCAGCGTAATGATGGTTGCATATGTATATCTAACTGTAGTATTCTTTAATATGATATCCGGAGTTCTAACACTACCAGGTATTGCAGCCTTAATCTTAGGGGTAGGTATGGCAGTCGATGCTAATATCATCATGTATGAAAGAATTAAAGAAGAAGTTCGTGCAGGATATCCACTGCAAAAAGCTTACCTAGATGGAGCTAAACAATCATTATGGACAATCTTTGACTCGCAATTCACAACAGTAATTGCAGCTGTTGTACTATTTATCTTTGGTACAAGTAGCGTTAAAGGTTTCGCGACTATGTTATTACTATCTATCTTAGTCAGCTTCATAACTGCAGTATTTGGTACTAGATTATTACTTGGTCTATTAGTAAGATCTAACTTCTTTAATAATCATCCTGGATACTTCGGTGTAAGTAAAAAATCAATTCACGATACTAAATTTGGTATTAACTCATTAAACTTACCAACTAAATTTGAATGGTTAAGTTTTACAAAACACATGAAAAAATTCTTTGCATTAAGTATTGCTATTATGATAGCAGGATCAATCTCGCTAGGTATGAATAAACTTAACTTAGGAATTGACTTCTCAAGTGGTACTCGTATTGACATAGCAGCTAACACAGAATTAACTACTGAACAAGTTAAACAAGATATAAGTTCACTAAATGTAAAAGAAGAAAAAATAGTTTTATCACAAGATAAAAAACAAGCAACTGTTTATTCAAAAGACAGTTTTGCACAAGACAAATCAATAGAAATAAAAGAATACTTTGCTAAAAAATATGAAAAAGATGCAAACTTAAGTGTTGTATCTCCAGTAATTGGTAAAGAATTAGTTAAAAACGCAATTTATGCTTTACTTTACGCATCTATCGGAATCATAATTTATGTAGCCTTTAGATTCGAATGGAGAATGGGATTAACGAGTGTTATCGCACTTCTACACGACGTAGCAGTTATTATATTTATGGCAAGCTTACTTCGTTTAGAAATTGATATTACATTTATCGCCGCAGTACTAACAATTGTCGGATACTCAATAAATGATACAATCGTTACATTCGATAGGATTAGGGAACATATGCGTCATGAAAAACTAATTAAAACTAAAGAGCAAATTTACAAAATTGTTGACGTGTCATTAAGACAAACTTTAACGCGTTCTATTAATACAGTATTAACAGTTATTATTACTGTAGTAGTAATGTTATTAGTAGGAAGTAGTTCTATCTACTCATTCAACGTAGCGTTATTAATTGGATTAGTATTCGGTCTATATTCTTCACTATTTATTGCAGCTCAACTATGGGCAGTACTAAAAGTAAGAGAATTAAATAAAAAAGGAAAAATAGAAGTAAAAGTACATCAATCTCCAAAAGAAAGAAAAGAGAACGATAAAGTACTAGTTTAATAAAGAAAAGGTTCGAGACTAAATCTCGAGCCTTTTTTGTTTCAAAAATGGATACATAATAAATTTTATTTAATGTAATTTTTAAGTTATAATTAACTAAAAGTGATATTATAAATGGTAATATGATATAGTTTGCTCTATTTCTTTTGCTAAATTGGTAAAAAAGTATATACAATAGTATCATATTAACTGTATATTTAAATTTGTAGTTGAAGTTTAAATATGATATAATGAATAAATATTATAGCAAAGGAGAATAGTTTATAATGGAAATGCTGTTTAAACTATTAGCGGAACATGTTTATCTAATACTGTTCATCTCACTTATACTAGAATTTGCTTGTCTTCCTTTACCTGGAGAAACAATGATGCTTCTGGCAGGTATTATGGCTTACGGAGGACATGGAAGTTACCTAGGTATGATTATTGCAAGTGCATTAGGTACTATAATAGGTATGCAGTTTTCTTACGAAGTAGGTAGAAGGCTAGGTGTTAAAGCAATAGATAAATATGGATCTTATATTGGACTTACGCCATATAGAATGACTAAGGCGTCAGACTTTTTTAATAAGTATGGTAATGTAGTGATATTTGTTGCCTATTATCTTCCAGGAGTTAGACATATACTAGGATACTTCTCTGGAATTACAAAAGTTAATGCGAAAAAATTCCATGTGTATTCTACAGTAGGAGGAATGCTATGGGTTGGAACATTTATTACATTAGGTTATATTTTTGGCCCTGGAGCAAAACATCTATTCCACTTAATGCATAAGTATGGAACATTAGCATGTATTGTGGGTGCGATTGGTTTATTTGGATATCTTATATATAAAAAAGTAGGAACTAAAGATTTCCTAATTTTTATAAGAAAACAGGTAAAAATATTAATAATACCATTTATTATTGGAATAGCAATAGTTATTTATAACGTTGTTAGAATGCCAAGATTTAATATGAAATTTGTTTATGATATAGTGTTCCAAGTTTGTATAGTACTCTTAGTGGTTGTATTTTTATATTATATAAGGGTTACTTTAAAAAATATGACTAGTAAGAAACTACTAGTAGTAGTAGATTATCAAAAAGACTTTGTTGATGGTGCTTTAGGAGCTCCAGGGACTAAGGAACTTGAACCAATTATTGTTGAAAAAATCGAACAATATAAAAGAGATAATCAAGATGTTATATTTACAAAAGATACTCATTATACTAACTACTTAACAACACGTGAAGGAAAACACCTACCAGTTGAGCATTGTATAATAGATTCTGAAGGTCATGCTCTATACGGAAAAGTTGCTGACTATGAAAAAGATGCTAAAAAGGTATTTAATAAAACAACTTTTGGGAGTAGAGAATTAGCAAAATATATTTCACGAAGTGATTATGAAGAAGTAGAGTTCTGTGGTTTAGTATCTAATATTTGTGTGCTAAGCAACATTATAATGACTCAAACTTTCAATGAAAAAGTAGAAATTTTTGTTGACTTAAAAGCAACAAAAGGTTTAAGTGAAGAGGTTGACTCATCATTTAAAACATATCTTCAAAATATAACAGTAAATATTAAAGAATAAATAAGAGAGAATTAAAAGTAACGCAAACTTTTAATTCTCTTTTTACTATTAAAAAAATTATTTATTTTTCAGAAAATATTAGAAAAATATTTAAAATTATGATAAAATTGTAAGTAAATTAAAAAAGGATGGTGTAGTTATGAATTATTTGTTAATTTCTCCTAACTTTCCCAAGAGTCAAGAATATTTCGCAAAAAGACTTAGTGAAAAGGGAATAACTGTTTTAGGTATAGGTACGGAAAGCTATGATGAACTAAGTCCAAGACTACAAGAAGTTATTACAGAGTATTTTAAAGTTAATAATTTAGAAGACTATAATGAAGTGCTAAAAGCCGTAGCTTTTTTAACATATAAACATGGAAAAATAGATAGAGTTGAATCAAATAATGAATATTGGTTAGAATTAGATGCCAAAATTAGAGAAGACTTCAATATCGATGGAGTAAAACCTAGTCAGTTATTATTAACTAAATATAAATCTAGAATGAAAGATGTCTTTAGAAATGCAGGTGCTAGAGTAGTAGAAGGTCTTTCTATAAGTAATAAAGAAGAACTCGCTCCAACTATAGAAACTTTAGGATTACCTGTAATAGCTAAACCAGATAATGGAGTAGGTGCAGCTAATACTTATAAACTATTTACACAAGAAGACGTTGAGAATTTTAGAAATACTTGGGATGAAAGTGTAAGTTATTTCCTAGAACAATATATTGATAATGCAGTACTTTGTACATATGATGGATTAATCGATAGTGAAGGAAATGTAGTATTCGATACAAGTTTTACTTATAGTTTACCAACACTTGAATTAATAAATAAAGCTCAAGATTATTATACAGATATAGAACCAAAAATTGATGAGAAATTAGTAGAGCTTGGTAAAAATATTGTTAAAGAGTTTGGTATGAAGGAAAGATTTTTCCATATTGAATTCTTTAAACTACCAGATGGAGAATATATAGCGTTAGAATATAATAATCGTATCGCTGGCGGAATAACAATAGATTTATATAACTATGCTTATAACTGTGATTTATGTGAGTTATATGCAAAAGTAGTAGTAGGTGAAGAAGTACCAAAATATGAAACTGATAACTACACAGCTACAGTATCTAGACGAAATAAATATAATTATAAATATTCAGAAGATGATGTTAATATCGAATACCATGAAAAAATCAGAATGGTGGAGTATGTACCAAAAGTTTTTGCAGAAGCTATGGGTAATGTAATATTTATAGTCACAGTAGGGTCAAAAGAAGAATTAATAGAAATCATAGAGTTCATTCAAGAAAAAATTGATTAAATAGGGGGAATTATGAATAACAAAAGTGGAAGAATATTAAAATTTTCAGCGTATATTTTACTATGTGGAGTTGTTGGATTCTTTGGAGGAAGTTATGCTGGGAAATTAGCTCCAAAAGTAGAAGATTTTAGTGTAATTTTACTAATAATATCATGTGTTATAGGTGTAGTAATACAAATTATTGTCCATGAAGCTGGACACTTAGTATTTGGTTTGCTAACTGGATATAAATTCGTTAGTTTTAGAGTATTTGATTTTAAACTTGAAAAAGACAGCAATAATAAATTTAAGTTAAGACTACAGCATATGAGAGGAACTCTAGGTCAATGCTTAATGAAACCACCAAAATATATAGAAGGAAAGTTTCGATATAAACTGTATCTGGCTGGTGGAGTACTTGGCAACCTTATATTTTCTGTAGCTATTTGGTTTATATATCCTAGTATCTATACTTTAATGATAGTAATGATAGGGATAATATTTGGTATATCTAATGCAATACCATCTGGTTTTAATGATGGTATGACATATAAACTTTCTACACAAGATGAAACTAATAAATATGTTCTATATTTAACATTAGTAGTTAATTATTATGCGAGTATAGGTAAATCATATATTGAAGAACATCCAGAAGAGCTAGAAAAAATTAAAAATCTTAAAATCGAAAAACCAAATTATAATACAGATGCTTTAAAACTTATTGAGTACGATTACTATCAAGAACAATTTGAATTTGAAAAAGCATATCATGGACTTTTAGAATTTTATAAAGAAAATCCGGATATGATACTACCGTACAAAATAGAAGTTTCTAAGCTATTAATTTTCTTTATGTGTTTACTAGATAAAGAAAATCCATTGTTAGAGGAATTGATAAATGATTCATTTACAAAATCTAGTCTCAAAACAAACGCACCTCAGAATAAGACGATAAATGCATTAATTGAGTGGAAAGTAAATAATAATCCTGAAAAAGCATTAGAACTTTTAGAAGAAGGAAGAAAGATACTGGATAAGTGTCCTAATCTTCGAGCTCAAATAATGGAAGAAAAGTATATAAGTTATATTAAAGATTTAATAATGAAAGAAAAATAAAAAAAGGAGATGTAAAGTTACATCTCCTTTTTGCTATTTAGGTTTCTTTGATATTAAAGCTGAGAAATCCAAGTCATCATACTTAGATTTATTTAGTCCTGTCATAGAGTCAAAATCGACATTTGGGAAAAGCGGATCAAAATCTTCATCGTTAGTTTGTTGATTAACTGTTTTTTCTACTAAGGGTTTTTTAGAAATTAGTGATTTAATGTCTAAGTTATCATATTTATTCTCTTCGGAATTTTTATTAGTCATATTTTGAGGATATTCTATTTCAATACCTTCCATATTGCTATTCGTTTGTTCCATTTCATTTTGATTATAAAATAGAACACCATATTCTTCTAATAATTCTTCTTTTGAATAATTTTTAAGCGGATCATCGATAGGATTTACAGTATTTTCATAAATTGCCTTAACTATCGCATCATCAGTATGAAGCTGTGAAGATTTAATATCCCAAGATGAAATAATACTATCTAGTATATCTATTTGTTTTTCAGATAGTAGGGGAAGGATATTTTTAATTTTATTTATTTTATCCATTATTGTGCCACTAAGTCTTTTCTATCAGATTTTTCAAGAAAGTTTATATAGTCATTTCCCCAAACTTCAAGTTCATTAAGAACATTATGAAACTTTTGACCAATCTCTGTTAAACTGTATTCTACTTTAGGTGGTATTTGTGCGTAGACTTTTCTATTAATCAGTCCATCTTTTTCTAGTTGTTTAAGTTGTTTTGTTAGAGTAGCTTGTGTAATTGTTCCTAATTCACGTTGAAGCTCATTAAATCTTACTGCTTTTCCCTCGAGTAAATGTAAAATTAAAATCGTCCATTTACCTGATAATATTTTCTGTGTTGTGAAGAAGGGGCAAACCCCGAATAATTCTTTTTCTACCATATTAAAAAATCTCCTAACTAATTTTCATTGATATAATTCATTTCTATCCTAAAAGATACTGACTATACGAAAAAATCGTACTTGTGTATTTATTTGTATATGATAATATTAATATATATTAATTATAAAAGAAAAAGATCAATTTAGCAAGTAGCTAAAATGGAGGAATCGAAAATGAGAAACGCAAAAAATTTATATCAAAATAGAAGAAGCCAATATGCACTAGGTAGAAATTTACCCCTAGCAGAAAACGAAGTATTAGAAATCATTGATAATGCAGTTAAATATTCACCAAGTGCCTTTAACTCACAAACTGCTCATGCAGTAGTGTTATTAGGTGATAACCACCAAAAACTTTGGGATATTACTTTTGAAGAACTAGGTAAATTCTTACCTAATGAAGACGCAAAAACAGCAACTAAAGCAAAATTAGATGGATTTGCTGCAGCTTATGGAACTATCTTATTCTTTGAAGATCATGATGTAGTAAAAGGATTACAAGAACAATTCCCATCATATGCTGATAACTTCCCATTATGGTCAGAACAATCAACAGGTATTGCATCATTTGCCGTTTGGAATGCATTGGCGGAAGCAGGTGTAGGTGCAAATATTCAACACTACAACCCAGTAATTGATGAAAGAGTAGCTAAAGAATGGAATATTCCAACTAACTTAGTACTACGCGCTCAAATGCCATTTGGTGAAATAGTAGGTGAACCAGCTCCGATAGAAAGAAAATCTCGTCTAAGAGTAGTAAAATAATACAATAATGAAAAAACTTTGAAATTATATTTATATTTTCAAAGTTTTTTTCTTTTTACTCTGTTATATAGAAATTATAAAAATAACATTAAAATATACAAAAAATATTGATAGATTATTATTTTTTATTAAAGGGATTGTAATGATAATACGTTAACTTATGAATATATTTAAAAAAGGTTAATTTTTATAAATTTTAAAATATTTATCATATAGTTGTAAGCGTTTGAGCATAAACATTGAAGCGCATTCATATATGTGTTAATATTTGAGAAAATAAGACGCATAAGGAGATGTAAAATTATGAGTAAATTAAATAAAGAAAATTACAAAATGTTTATTAATGGGGAGTGGGTTGATTCAGAAGATAAATTAGTATTAAAAGCATATAACCCTGCAAACTCAGAATATTTAGCAAACTTCCCAGATGCAACTGAAGGAGACGTAAATCGCGCAGTTGAAGCAGCTCAAGAAGCATTTAAATCTTGGAAAAAAACAACAGTAAGTGAGCGTGCAGCATTATTAAATAAAATCGCTGATATTATCGATGAAAATACAGACTTATTAGCTACTACAGAAAGCTTAGACAACGGTAAACCAATTCGTGAAACTAAAGCTGTTGACGTACCTTTAAGTGCTAAACATTTTAGATATTTCGCAGGTTGTATTTTAGCTGATGAAGGGCAAGCAACTGTATTAGATGAAAAATTATTAAGCTTAGTATTAAGAGAACCTATAGGAGTAGTAGGACAAATTATTCCTTGGAACTTCCCATTCTTAATGGCAGCTTGGAAAATTGCTCCAGCATTAGCTGCAGGTAATACAATCGTTATTAAACCATCAAGCTTAACTTCACTAAGCTTACTAACATTTGTTGAATTAATTCAAGATATACTTCCAAAAGGTGTATTAAACGTAGTAACTGGACGTGGAAGTAAATCTGGGGAATACCTAAAAAATCATGAAGGATTAAATAAACTAGCATTTACAGGTTCTACAGAAATTGGTAAGAAAATCGCTGTTGCTGCTGCTGAAAAATTAATTCCAGCTACATTAGAATTAGGAGGAAAATCAGCTAACATTATCTTAGATGATGCTGATATCGAAAAAGCATTAGATGGTGCTCAACTTGGTATCTTATTCAACCAAGGACAAGTATGTTGTGCTGGTTCAAGAATCTTTGTTCAAGAAGGAATCTACGATGAGTTCGTATCTAAAGTAAAAGAAAGATTCAATAAAATCAAAATTGGTGATCCATTAGATCCAAATACTCAAATGGGTTGCCAAATCGATGAAAAACAAGCAGAAAAAATTGTTAACTACGTAGAAATTGCTAAAAAAGAAGGTGGAGAAGTTCTTGTTGGTGGAGAACGTTACACTGAAAATGGATGTGATAAAGGTGCTTTCGTAAAACCTACATTAATTACTGGTGTAAACAATGGTTGCCGTATCTCTCAAGAAGAAGTATTCGGACCAGTTTCTGTAATTATTAAATTCAAAACTGATGAAGAAGTTATTGAACAAGCGAACGATAGTGAATATGGTCTTGCAGGAGCAGTATTCTCTAAAAACATCACTAGAGCACTTAATATTGCTCGTAGCGTAGAAACAGGAAGAATGTGGGTAAACACTTATAACCAAATTCCTGAACATGCTCCATTTGGAGGATACAAAAAATCAGGTATCGGACGTGAAACTCACAAAGTTATTTTAGAACACTACTCACAAATGAAAAATATCTTAATCGATCTTTCAGATGATGTATCAGGATTCTATAACTAATATACTTATAAGATAAGAAAAAAGTTCTTAGTTTAAAACTAAGAGCTTTTTTTGTTATATTTGTGTATTTATATTTGGAAAATTGTCTTCAATATAAATGTACAAATTACGAAGGTTTCCACCATGTCCTTTTCTTATTTTTTCAATTAATGTTTTAATTGTGCTATCTCCTGATTTTGCTTGAACGCCAACTAGGCTAATATCTTGTTTATACTGCACTGCGTAAATAAGTGTTCCATCATTAACTTAATTAATTGAATCAAGAAAAATTTTATAGACAGTAAGAGCAAATGAGTCTGAATTTTTGGCTTTGATAGATTCACTATTAAATATAGCATTGCTTTTCTTTAAAGACTCAACATTAGTTGAATTATATTTAAAGTGCGCTGACAAAGTAGTAAGACTAATGATAATTATGGCAGATACAAGATTAAATAAAAAACCTGCTGATCGATTTTCTCTTATTTCAATATTTTTCTCCTTAATCTAAATAATTATTGATAATTATAATTATTTGAACGAATTAATATATAAAAAATTTTTTTAAAAATAATATTATATAAGTAATAATATTATAGCACAAAAAATATAGAAGATATAGATTAATTTAATAAATTAATGCTTATTAAATGTCTTTTTGTTATACAATAAAAATAATTTACAGGTTTTATAAAAACCAGAAATATGTTACAATATAATAAAGTAATGAGTTTTATCGTGAAAAGGTTTTATTAAAGTATACAATAGGTTTTATAGAGTATGAAGTTATAAATAATATTTTTAAAATTTATTTTAATTCATATTTTTAATCATAAAATTTAAAGATTAAGAAATAGAAGGATTATTTAAATAAAAGCCTAGTCATAGATTAAAATTATAAAAAGTATAAATATTAATTCTAAATATTAGTTTTTAGAGATAAGTTAGCTCTTTTAAACAAGGGAGTTGAAAAATATTTTTCCTAGATTATCGAAAAAGAAAGTAGGTATATAAGTTATGAGAAAACAAATGTTAGCCGTTATGGTAGGCCTATCTGTAGTATTAAGCGGATGTAGTATGCAAAGTACAGAAAGTATGCTACAGGATGTAAAGAAGAACACCAAGGAAATCAAATCAGGTAAGCTTACAACATCGATGTATTCAACAGATAAAGTTTATAAGCCTATTGGTTATAATATTAGTGGTTATGAGAAATTTGACCAAATAGAATATAATTTAAAGGGGACATTTAAAGATAAGGGCAAAGATACTAATATAGAACTATATATTAAAGATGGGATCAAATATATTAAATTTAATGATGATTCTAGATATCGTTGGTCTAAAAATAAACTTAAACCAAGTGGGAGTGAGCCTTTTAATTTCAAAAAAAATGCATTTAATATGAAAGATAGTATTTTAAATTTATTAGATAATAAAGATAACTGGGATGTTACAAAAGATGGAGATAAAGTGACATTTAAGTTGAAGAAAAATGACGAAACAAAGAGGAAGGTTGAGGAAGAGTACCTTAAGACTGTTAATAATAATGGGAAAGCAGTGAAATTTTCTGAGTTCGATTTTACAATAGAATATGTATTAAATACGAAAACTAAAAATATAGAGAAGATAGCATATGAAATTATTGGTGGATCTGATGAATATTCAAAAATAATATCAAAAGGTTCATTAGAGGAAATTAATAAAGAAGTTAATATAGTATTACCAGAGGAAAGTGAAAATGCTGTTGATATGGAAATATAATTTTTAAGAAAGTTTAGAAAACAAAAAAAATAAATATTTATAATGAAAAGAAAGTAGGTATATAAGTTATGAGAAAACAAATTTTAGCTGTTATAGTAGGTCTATCTGTAGTATTAAGCGGATGTAGCTCACAGAGTACGGAAAGTATGCTACAAGAAGTAAAGAAGAACACCAAGGAAATTAAATCAGGTAAGATATCAATGCATATGTCAACAAAAAGTGAAAAATCAGGTTCCAGTGTTGAACAATATATTGAGATGAATGGAGATGAGAAATTTGATCCGCTAGAGGCTTCTTTGAAAGGTAAACTTTCTATAAATGGTAAAGAAATTGAAGCAGAAGATTACTATAAAGATGGTGTTTACTACAGTAAGATTGGAGGTCCTTGGGTAAGAAAGAAATCTCCAGCCGATAATGAAAATTGGTTTAACTTTAAAGAAATATCATTAAATATGAAAGATAAAGTTTTAGATTTGCTGGATAATAAAGATAATTGGGATACATCAAATGATGGAGATAAAATAACATTTAAGTTGAAGAAAACTGATGAATTTAACAAAAAAATTAAAGAAGAATATGATAAGATATTTAAGTATAGAAAAGAATTAACTGATATAGAGTATACAGTGGAATATGTTTACAATAAGAAAACTAAAAAGGTAGAGAAGTTAGTATATGAGTTAAATAGTAAAGGCAAGAATATATCTGACCTATTTACAGCTAAAGGTACTTTAGAGGAAGTTAATAAGGAAGTGAAAATTGAAGTACCTGAAGAAAGTAAAAAAGCAAAAGAAATGGGAAGTTAAAACTGTACTAATTAATTATAAAAAAATACAAGGTTAATTAATAAGAAAGTGGGTAAATAAGTTATGAGAAAGTAAATTTTTGCTGTTATGGTAGGTTTAACGGTGATTTTAGGTGGTTGTAGTAAGCAAAGTGCCCAAAATACAGAAAGTACCGGCAGTAAGCAAAGTATAGAAAATATTGAAAATATTTTACAAGAAGTAAAGAAAGATACTAAAGAAATTAAGTCAGGTAAGGTGCATATAATGTTGTCTATTTCTAGCGATAATACAGCTACAGCATATGGTTATGAAATGAGCGGAGATGAAAAGTTTGATCCACTAGAACTTGCAATGAAGGGGAAAATTATAACTCCAAGTAAAAATACTGAAGTAGAAGATTATATAAAAGACGGTGTTTACTATATTAAGACAAAACTTGATAACGGTTCTGCTTGGTTTAAAAAGAAAGGTCCAACTGATAACAAGCATGTACTTAGCTTCAAAACAGAATCAATAAATATGCAAGAGGGAACTTTAAATTTATTAGATAATAAAGATAACTGGGATATAACAAAAGATGGTGATAAAGTAACATTCAGGTTAAAGAAAACTGATGAGCTGAAAAATAAGGTTAAAGAGGAACGCTCTAAAAAAACTGAGAAGAAAGTAAAGTATTCTGATTTTGATTATACTATAGAATATGTTTTTAATACGAAAACTAATGATGTAGAGAAGTTAGTATATGAGTTACATACTAAAACTGAGGGTTCAACTTCAAAATCACTAGATAAAGGTTCTTTAGAAGAAATCAATAAAGAAGTTAAGATTGAATTACCTGAAGAAAGTAAAAAAGCACTAGAAATGAAGGATTAAAATCAGTATAATTAAAGTGAGGACTGAAATAAATACAGTAATTATTTAAATTGAAAGAAGGTAATTATGTTATGAAAAAGCAAATTTTAGCTATTATGTTAGGTTTATCTATAGTTTTAAGTGGATGTAGTAAGCAAAGTACGGAAAGTATGTTACAAGAAGTAAAGAAAGAGACTAAAGAATTAAAATCAGGTAAAGCAACCATGGTATATTTAGTAAAAAATGATAAAATAGCTACAAATAATACTAGAGGATATGATGTAAGTGGTGATGAAAAGTTTGAACCATTAGAATTCGCAATGAAAGGTAAATATATAAGCAATATTTATGGAGAAACGAAAGATGAATCTTATCTAAAGGACGGTGTTTATTATTTAAAAACGTACGATTATTGGTTTAAAAAGAAAGGTCCTACAGATAACAGACACGCATATAACTTTAAGGTTCAATCAATAAACATGAGAGATGATATTTTAAATTTATTAGATAATAAAGATAACTGGGATATATCAAAAGATGGAGATAAAGTAACTTTTAAATTAAAGAAAACTGATGAATTAAAGAATAAGGTCAAAGAAATACACAATAAGGAATTAAAAAAAGACCTAAAATATTCTGAGTTTGAATATACTGTAGAATATGTTTATAATACAAAAAATAAAAAGTTAGATAAATTATTTTATGAGATAGTTGCTGCAACTAGTTCTTCTCCATTAAGAGTAACAACTAGAGGTACTTTAGAAGACCTTAACAAAGAGATAAAAATAGAGTTGCCTGAAGAAAGTAAAGAAGCAAAAGAACTGAAAGAAAAAAAAGAATAGAAGATTAAAAAAGGTTTCACATATGTGAAGCCTTTTAAGCTGTTGACAAATACAAAAGACATAAAGAGGAAATAGTCTTAATTCTTTTATATTTATTTAAACTGGTATTTTTAAAAGATTCTTATGGAATAAGATTTATGGAGAAATAATAGAAACTTATGTGACATTAAAATGGTACTTAGGTATACCAAACACTAAGCCAGTACCTTATTACACTATATTCTCACTAAATAATAACCGATACTTCCAAGGAACGGATGTGCTTGAAGAAAAACTATAATATCAATATTAGCTTAATATTTTACTGTCTATATAAACTATAAAAAAATTCTTAGTTCAAAACTAAGAACTTTTTTGTTATAATTTTATTTTTTATTTGGAAAGTTGTCTTCAATATAACTATTCAAATTACAAAGATTTCCAGTATAGCCTTTTCTTATTTTTTAACAAATAATCTGTAACCTGAAGATAGTCTGCACTAGTAATTTTTAAATATTAAACTATTTGATTTTCAGTTATCTAGTAAAATATTCATTTTAGAGCATAAATAATCTATAAAAAAATATTAAATACTTTTGATTATTAGATATTTATGAACGTTTTTACTTATTATATTTTATATTTGTACTAAATTTTATTGGTACCATCTCTTATTTGCTGAAATTTTAGAATAATCAATTACATCAATATTAGGTATAATAGCAAAAATAGGATCAACTTCCTTGTTAGTTACTAGTTTGATAAATATTAATTTAGGAATTTCATCTTCATCGTTCTCATAAATAAGTTCTACGTTATAATATACTAGAGTATAATCTCTTTGCCATTCTTGGACTTTATTTTCGTAGTATGTCATATTATATCCATATTTATCTTCGTTATTGGGCTTATTAGTCCATACAGCTATTGGAAAAATGTTTCTTCTATTTTTAGTACTTTTTTGAAATGGAAATCTTTCAACAATATTTCGTGCGAGTATATGACCTTTATGGAAAATAGTCTTTTTAATTTCTTTGTAAACATCAAATGATAAATCATCAGCATTATATGTTTTTGTTTTGTCTTTGTTATTATATCTATTTTCACTATTTAATAGACAATGACCACCAAAAATTTTTTGATTAATTGGTTCCCATTCTTTTGCAAATTCATTTATACTATTTAAAGTAATGTGCTCATCTGAAATGTATAAATGCCCATTATCATCGATCTCCAAAGCTTCACATTCGTTTTTTAATTTATTATTCATATTTTCTATTATATCTGGATAATATTCTTTATCAATAAGAAAACTTCCCTTTTCATAATTCATATTTTTTAAAAATTTATAATTGTCATCTCTTTTCATTTCTTCTGATATTAAACTTCTTGCGATACTCTCTATAGGATATACCATTATTATTGTCTCCAATTCTGTATAATTTAATTTTTAATAGATTTTATACTATAGATCTATCAGTAATATATAGATGAAAATATAAAAATCTTGTAGTATATGAAATAAAATAATTATAACATTTTTTGAGAATTATTTAAAGATATATTATAAATATAAAAAATATAGAATCATTGTAATGTTATAAAATATTTTAAAAATTTCATTGTTCTTATAAATATAGTATGCTAGTGAATTATTATAAATATTCATAAAAATTCAAAATATTTATGAAAAATAGACTTTATTATTTCATAAGTCTTATATATAAAAAAAATTTATATCAAAGGTATTTATATAATTCTTGATAAAATAATATAATTAATCAAAAATAATAAAAATATATCTATAAATATAATAATAAATATGATACAATATAAAAGTATAAAAACGATTACAAAAAATATTATTAAATTAAGGAGAAAATATATATGGTAAACAAGGTTTGGTATCTAGGGCTAGATATTGGTACTGCAAGTGTTGGTTGGGCTGCAACAGATATGGAATATAAGATTATTAGAAAAAATAAAAAAAGATTATGGGGAGTTAGATTATTTGAAGAAGCTGATACAGCAAAAGGTAGAAGAGTTTATCGTTCAAAGCGAAGAAGATTAGCTAGAAGAAAATGGAGATTAAACTTATTAGAAGAACTATTTAGTGAAGAAGTAGCCAAAATAGATCCTAATTTTTATTTAAGACTTAAAGAAAGTAAATATTATAGCGAGGATAAAACTCATAAATTACCATATACTATCTTCAATGATAAAGACTATACTGATAAAGATTACTACAAAGAATATCCAACTATTTATCATTTAAGATCTAGTTTAATGACAGAAAAAGAACCAGATATTAGAAAGGTATTTTTATCTGTTCATCATATATTAAAAAATAGAGGACATTTTCTTTATAAGGATTTAAGTGTAGAAAGAAATAACTTGATAGATTTAATAAAAGAGTTATTAGAAACTGGTAAATTTATTGATATAGAAGAAATTGATATGTTATTATTAAATAGAATTGAAGAAATATCTTACTCTAAAATAAGTAAAAAAGATAAAGAAAATGAAATAGCGAAGTTATTCAAAAGAGAGAAAAATGTAAATAATGTAAAACAATTAAATAAAGTATTTAAATTAATTTTTGGAGGTTCCTCATCTCTTAGTGATTTATTTGATGATGAAAGTTATAAAGATGTAGATAGTAAAGTAAAGAATATTTCTTTTGTAGAAAAAAATTATGAAGAAATTCGTTATATGTATGAAGAAATACTAAAAGAAGATGAAGATATAGAAATATTAAATTTAGCTAAAAAATGCTTTAATTGTATTACGTTAGACAAGATAACACAAGAAGGTAACACTTTATCTGAATCAAAAGTAGAATTGTTTGAAAAGCATAAAGCTGATCTTGCTAAATTAAAAGCAATAGTAAAAAATGATTCTATTCTTCCAGAAGAAAAGAAAGATGAGCTTTATAGAATAATATTCAAAGAAGATAATGATAAAGGTACTAACTATGTTAATTATATTAAGGATAGTAAAGAAGGAAAAGGTTGTTCATATGAGGAATTTAAGAAGTTTTTAGTTAAAAAGCTAGATAAACTAGAAGATAGTGAAGAAAAAAAAATAATTCTTTCAGAATTAGAATTAGAAACTTTCTTACCGTTGCAACGTACAAAAGATAATTCAGTAGTACCATATCAAATACACAAAGAAGAACTAATTAAAATATTAGATAATGCAGAAAAGTATCATAGCTTTTTAAAAGAAAAAGACGAAAGTGGTTATACTGTAAAAGAAAAAATCATTCAATTACTTGAATTTAGAATACCATATTACGTAGGACCACTAAATTCACATAAAAAAGCTAATGAAGGTGGATATGCTTGGTCTGTACGAAAAAAAGGTGAGGAAAATACACCAGTAACACCTTGGAACTATTCTAAAGTAATTGATGAAAGTGCAAGTGCAGAAAATTTCATTACTAATTTAACTAATAAATGTACATATCTAAAAGGAGAAGAAGTTTTACCTAAAAACTCATTATTATACTCAGAATTTGCATTATTAAATGAACTTAATGCGCTTAGATATGATGGTAATAGAATAAGTATTGAGGCACGCAATGCAATCATAGAGAAGTTATTTAAAGAAGAAGGTAAAAATGTTACAAGAAAAAGTATTAAAAAACTATTAAAAGCTGAAGGATTTATTAATGGTAAAGGTGAAATATCTGGTATAGATAAAACAGTAAAAAATGATCTTAAATCATATAGAGACTTTAAAAAGATATTAGGTGATAAATTTAATAGTGAACATGTTGAAAATATTATTCTATGGTCTACTATTTTTGACAAAGAGCAGGGGGAAAAACTTATTAAAGAAAAAATTGAGGATTTTTATGGAGGAATTTATTCTGAAGATGAGATTTCGAAAATATTAAAACTTAATTATAAAGGTTGGGGAAATTTTAGTAGAAAATTACTGACTGAAATAGTAAGTGAAAAACTATTTAATGAAGAAACTGGAGAATGCTTAAATATTATTAATGCTATGCGTTATAATAATATTCTATTTATGGAACTTCTTGCGGATAGATTTGATTATATGAGTCAAATAGAAGATTTTAATAAAACTTTACAAAAAGAAGTTACAGAAATTACTCCAGATATATTAGAAGATTTATATGTAAGTCCTGCGGTAAAACGTTCAATATGGCAAACTATTAGAATAGTTGAAGAATTGAAGAAAATAATAGGTTGTGAACCTGCTAAAATATTTATAGAGACTACTAGAAAAAATAAAACAAAAAAAATTGCTACAAACTCTAGAAAAGAAATGTTAAAAAAAGTTTATGAAAGTATTATTAATAATGAAGATATCATGAATTTAGAAAAAGAACTAGATTATACTTTTAACATACAAAATAAAAACAAAATGTTAAGTGATGAAGATGATTTATCTTTAAAAAGGAAAAAATTATTCTTATATTATTTACAGTTAGGTCGTTGTGTTTATAGTGGTGAATCCATAAAGTTGGATAAGTTATTTAATGACAATTATTATAATATTGATCATATTTACCCACGAAGTAAAGTAAAAGATGATAGTATATATGATAATTTAGTATTAGTTACTAGAGAAAAGAATGAGAAGAAAGAAGATAAAAGTATTTTTGAAGTAGGTTTTCAAACGTCTAATAATAAAAGATTCTGGAAGTTTTTAAAGGAGAAAAAATTAATTACTGAAGAAAAATATTATAGATTAACTAGAACTAGTGAATTTACGGACTATGAACTTGCAGGATTTATAGCACGACAATTAGTGGAAACTTCTCAATCAGTTAAAGAAGTTGCTAGTATTCTAAGGACATTAAACCCTAATTCTACTGTGTGTTATTCAAAAGCAGAAAATATTATTGATTTTCGAAAAAACTTTGGTAAAATAAAAGATGGGAACAGACAATCAAAAAATACTGAACAACTAATAAAAGTACGTGAAATCAATGATTATCACCATGCAAAAGATGCTTATTTAAATATAGTAGTAGGGAATGTTTATGATACAAAATTTACAAGAAATCCGTATTATTATATAAATAATAGTAAAAATGGTAGGAATTATTCATTAAATAATATGTTTTATACTGATGTTAGAAACTCTAATACAATAGCTTGGGAAATGGATAAAACTGTTCATCAAGTAGAAAAAGTTATGAATAATAATTGTATACTAGTAACAAGAAGAACATCAGAAAAAAAAGGAAGATTTTATGAGGAGACGTTATACAAAGCTGCAGAAGCGGAAAAAGTAGACGGGGTCGGATACTGTCCGTTTAAAATCTCAGATAATAGATTATTAAATGTAACTAGATATGGTGGATATTCTAGTATAGCAATATCGTTTTATTCAATAGTAGAATATAATTTAATAAAAAACAATAAAAAGAAAAAAGTATGTAGAATAATTCCTATACCTGTAATAAATTCAAAGAAATTAATTACTAAAGAGTTATTAATTAGTTTTATAACGAAACAATTGAATTTGAAAAAAAATGAATATATAGAAAATTTAAAGATTAAGTATAAGATATTTAATGAGAAAAATTTAATTAAAATTAATAATCATAAATATTATGTTGGAGGAAAAACAGGAAATAGGATATATTGTGATAGTGCTATTCAAGTATTATTTGATAAAGAAGTAGAGAAGTATATAAAAATATTATCAAAACACTACAATCAAACTAATAAGAGCGATACTGAAATAATATCTAAAGATATAACAAGAGAAAACAACTTAAAATTGTATTTCACTTTATTAGATAAAATGAAAAGTAAAGTATTTGCAAATAAAAAACAAGAGAAATATAAGGAACTAATTTTAGATGATACTGTAAATAAATTTAAAGAACTTAGTATAAAAAATCAAATTACAGTATTGTTTGAGATACTAAATATATTAACTAATAAAAGGAAACCTAATTTTGATAAGAAATTGGTTGGGGTTACAGTATCTAGAGGTGTACAGAGCTTTGATTTGAGTAATTTAAATCAATTTTCAATAATTGAACAATCAGTAACAGGATTCTATGAAAAAGAAATAACAATAATAGGGGATAAAGGAAATGACGTGGAGGACAGTAATAGTTAGGGAAAGAGCTAAACTAGATTACAGTCTGAATTTTATGACTGTAAGAAAAGAAGCGGAAACAAGAAAAATAAGTTTAAGTGAAATATATATGGTTATTGTAGAAAGTACAGCGGTATCTCTTACCGCTGTACTTCTCAATGAATTGGTGAAAAATAAAATCAAAGTAGTATTCTGTGATGAAAAGAGAACACCAAGTTCAGAATTATTACCATATTATGGGAGTCATGATACTAGTTTAAAGTATAAATATCAACTAGATTGGACTGAAGAATGTAAGCAACGAGTTTGGACTAGAATAGTATATGAAAAAATATATAATCAAATGTTGCTACTAAAGAAATTAAACAAAGATGAATATAAATTGTTAGAACAATATTTAAATGAAATAGAATGGAATGATAATAGTAATAGAGAAGGTCATGCTGCAAAAGTATACTTTAATGCAATGTTTGGTTTAGATTTTAGTAGAAATAAGGAGTGTTTTGTTAATGCTGCATTAGACTATGGATATTCAATAATATTATCTGCATTTAATAGGGAGATTGTATCTTGTGGATACTTTACACAGCTTGGTCTTTGTCACAAAAACCCATTCAATAAATTCAATCTCGCTAGTGATTTTATGGAACCATTCAGGATACTAGTAGATGAAGAAGTATATAACCTAGAACAATCTGAATTCTCAAAAGAACATAAAAATATCTTAATAAATATTCTAAATAAGACTGTAACTATTGATGATAAGCAACAAACAGTTGCTAATGCAATAAAAATATATTGCCGTAGTCTATTTACAGGATTAAAAGAAGGAGATTTAGAATATATAAAAATGTATAAGTATGAGTTATAGATTTATGAGAGTATTAGTTATGTTTGATTTACCAACAGAAACATCTAATCAAAGAAGAAACTATAGAAAGTTTAGAAAATCGTTAATAAAAAATGGATTTATAATGATGCAAGAATCTGTTTATGTAAAACTAGCTATGAATCAAGGTAGTGCAGATTTAATAGTAAAGAGTATTAGAAAACTTTGCCCAGAAGAAGGAATAGTACAAGTATTACAAATAACAGAGAAACAATTTTCTAAAATGGAATTTCTAGTAGGTGAAAGTCAAACAGAGTATGTTGATTCAGATGAAAGGTTTATAGAAATATGAAGATAATAAATAATAATTGGCAAAGACAAATAGTATTGGAAGATAATTTAATACATACAATAGTTTTTGAAAATAAAAAGTACTATAGGGAAAGTATACTGGAATTAATTAGACAGCACAAAGGATATGAAGGTAACTTTATTTTATCAAATAATAATAAAGAAGTATCTTTTGATAAGAACAGTTATTTCATAAGTGATTTATTTAATATTGATATTAATAATAAGAAGATTATATCTAAGGTATACGGAGAACTATTAAAAAATGTAGTGGATGATATTGTGGAATACAATAAGATAACATCATATATAAGGGAATATTTTGAAACCTTAGTATTTAATAATAATTTAGATTTAGAATATAATGATGAAATTGAAGCAAATTTACTATTAAAATTAGGTGATTTTAAAATACAATTTGAAGAGAGTAATTATTTAGAGAAACTAATAAAATTTTTAAAAGTATTAGTAGAATTATGTAATATCAAAGTAATATTTATAATAGGTCTATATAGAGTATTTTCTGTTAAAGAAGTCGAAAAAATATATAAAGAAGTATGTTTAAATAAAATAAATATTATAAATATTGAAAGCGAACAGCAAAATATAAAGAAAAGTGATTGCTATAACGAATTAGTATATATATTCGATAAAGATAATTGTGAAATTTAGTATTGATTTTTTATAAAAATACTTGTATAATATAGGTAGATTCAAAATTTACATTAAAGTTCAAATAAAGATTTTATCTACATTGCCTTCGGGCTCGGATCGGTGTCGATCCATTTTTTTATACCTAAATTCAGAATTGATACTCTTAAATCTCATTTTGAGGTTTGAGAGATATGTAAATTTTGAATTCTACAAAACTATCACATTAACTGCACCAAATGTAAAAGGGTTTGAGAGATATGTAAATTTTGAATTCTACAAAACTTAAATGCTGTTTAGCTTCTTCTTCAGTGTGTTTGAGAGATATGTAAATTTTGAATTCTACAAAACAATTAACATTTCTCTTTTTAAGCTCATTTAGTTTGAGAGATATGTAAATTTTGAATTCTACAAAACCGACAAAGAAAAGTATTTACTTTAATGCAGTTTGAGAGATATGTAAATTTTGAATTCTACAAAACAGTAGCAAGTCAACAAGCTGCTGACAAGAGGTTTGAGAGATATGTAAATTTTGAATTCTACAAAACTTTGTTTCCAATCAACATTTGTTAAAGTTAGTTTGAGAGATATGTAAATTTTGAATTCTACAAAACCGTAAGCTGTACATCCTATAAAATCTGCTGTTTGAGAGATATGTAAATTTTGAATTCTACAAAACTATTATTTAATTAAATTTAAGTGCCTTCGGTTTGAGAGATATGTAAATTTTGAATTCTACAAAACTTTACAAGTTTAAATAAACAAGAAGAACTGTTTGAGAGATATGTAAATTTTGAATTCTACAAAACTTATACACCTAAGCCAACACCACCTAAATAGTTTGAGAGATATGTAAATTTTGAATTCTACAAAACGTGGAAAAGTGGATATAGAAATAAATGGTAGTTTGAGAGATATGTAAATTTTGAATTCTACAAAACCTGTACAAGTCTTACGTGAGAGCATACAAGTTTGAGAGATATGTAAATTTTGAATTCTACAAAACAAACAAATAGCAGGACTTGCAACAGGAATAGTTTGAGAGATATGTAAATTTTGAATTCTACAAAACAGTAATTGATTTATCAAGGAATATTAAGGTGTTTGAGAGATATGTAAATTTTGAATTCTACAAAACCGCAGCTGTAGAAGATATACTAGACTATGAGTTTGAGAGATATGTAAATTTTGAATTCTACAAAACTGAATGTTTTACCAATTTCAACCCAAACAGTTTGAGAGATATGTAAATTTTGAATTCTACAAAACTTTTTGTTTTGTTCTTTAAACCATAAACTGTTTGAGAGATATGTAAATTTTGAATTCTACAAAACCGTGTTTTTTTAAAATATTTCTTTAAGAGCCGTTTGAGAGATATGTAAATTTTGAATTCTACAAAACAAATACTTTTCAAATAATTCTGTTGCTTCGTTTGAGAGATATGTAAATTTTGAATTCTACAAAACTGCTCCAGAAAATAAATATATGGACATGGGTTTGAGAGATATGTAAATTTTGAATTCTACAAAACTCATTAGACGTGTTTGAAACTTATTATAAGTTTGAGAGATATGTAAATTTTGAATTCTACAAAACAAATATCAAAATGAAGAAAATGTAATTCAGTTTGAGAGATATGTAAATTTTGAATTCTACAAAACCATAAACTTTTATTGTGATAGTGCAAGGCCGTTTGAGAGATATGTAAATTTTGAATTCTACAAAACTATTTTAGATAAAGAATTAACTTTTGAACCGTTTGAGAGATATGTAAATTTTGAATTCTACAAAACAAAAAGAAAGTTTTTAGTGTATTTTAAATAGTTTGAGAGATATGTAAATTTTGAATTCTACAAAACTAAGACGTAACATAACTATTAATTTTCTCTGTTTGAGAGATATGTAAATTTTGAATTCTACAAAACAAGCTAACAAATACAGTTAGGAATAGAACAGTTTGAGAGATATGTAAATTTTGAATTCTACAAAACAACTAACGACATAGCAGAAGCTATATACGAGTTTGAGAGATATGTAAATTTTGAATTCTACAAAACAGACAAAATCGTGAAACTGTCTTTGTGATAGTTTGAGAGATATGTAAATTTTGAATTCTACAAAACATATATAGAGTGTAAGAAATGGGACGAAATGTTTGAGAGATATGTAAATTTTGAATTCTACAAAACATCGATAGAATTAAAAAGTTAAGAAGTGGGTTTGAGAGATATGTAAATTTTGAATTCTACAAAACCCAGAAATAACTAGAATAGAGTTGCAAATGGTTTGAGAGATATGTAAATTTTGAATTCTACAAAACAAAGAAGATGAACATACTGAAGAACATAATGTTTGAGAGATATGTAAATTTTGAATTCTACAAAACACTTGCGAATTTTTGTAATTCATCTCCACCGTTTGAGAGATATGTAAATTTTGAATTCTGCAAAAGAAGAAAATAAAAATAAACCAATAACTGAAAATATAAGTTTATAATTTGAGTTATTAGTTTATAAAAACACGCCTTCTAGATAACCTAGAGGGCGTGTTTTATTTTGTTTTTTACTTTTTACTTATTTATCTCTTCTATAATACTTTCTAACTTCATTGAGCGACTAGCTTTTAATAAAATCACTTCGTTAGTGTGTTTATTTTCTTTTAAGTAGTTGCTTACTTCTTCATTAGAAGAGAAGTGAAGTTTTTTAATTTCTGAGTTAGTTATGTTATCAGTAATATTTTTAGCTAAGTCACCAACAGAAATAACTAAGTCGATATCTTTTGAATTATTAGAGATATATTCTCCAACTTCACTGTGGTATTGTACTTCTTTTGAACCAAGTTCAAACATGCTACCAAGTACTAGAGTTTTATAATCAAAATCATCAAAGCCACTAACTACATCAACACTAGCTTTCATAGAAGTAGGGCTTGCGTTATATGCATCATTAATAATTAGAGAGTCTTTTCCATAAGGAATACTTTCTAAACGCATATGAGTAATTTCTGATGTTTTTTCTATTGCTTTACGGATTTCATCGATAGATAGACCTAGCTTTTCAGCGATTGCTGTTGCGAACATTATATTAAATAGGTTATGTTTTCCTTTTAATTTTGTTGTGAATTTTTCATCGCTAAGGTTTAGTTTGAAATCTATATGATCACGAGTAATAGTGTAGTTTTCTAAAATTATATTATTATAATCATTCTCACCACATGAAGTAGCTCCTATATTAGATTTATCTACTAAATCTTTTAGCAATACTTCATCTCCATTATAAACGAAGAATCCATCTTTTTTCATACCATTAGTAATCTCAAATTTTGCTTTAGCAATACCTTCACGAGAACCAAAAAATTCGATATGACTTTCACCAATATTAGTGATTACAGTATAGTCTGGTTCTACTAGTTTTGATAGGAAGTCTAATTGACCAAAACCATCAGCTCCCATTTCTAAAACTAATATTTCACTATCTTCTGGTGCTGCTAAAATAGTTATAGGTACACCAAGTTCATTATTAAAGTTTCCTTGTGTTTTATGAACTTTGAACTTTGTTTCTAATAGTCCAGTAATAATATCTTTAGTAGTTGTTTTACCATTACTACCAGTAATTGCAATAATTTTAGCGTTTAAACTATCTAAATAGTGTTTAGCTAAAGCTTGGATAGCTACATAGCTATCTTTTACATAAATAATATTGTTATCGCTAGTAAAGTCTTCTTTTAAAGAAAGTGATGCAGCAGCACCTTTTTCAAAAGCACTCTCTATATAGTTATGACCATCAACATTTTCTCCTAAGAAGGGAATAAATAAATCTCCTTCTTTAACTTTTCTACTATCGATTGCGATACCAGTGATTTCCTTGTTTTCAACTATATTTATTTTTTTTGCATTAAGTATTTGTTCTAAATCTTTTACTAAATATTTCATAGTTAATCCTATTCTTCTGTTAATAAGTTTTTACGGTCTTCGTAACGTTCTATAGCTAAACGGAATAATTCTTCGATTACTTCAGAATAGCTAACGTTCATATTTGCCCATAGTGATGGGAACATAGAGAATGGAGTGAATCCAGGCATTGTGTTAACTTCGTTAATGAAGATTTCTCCTTCTTTTGTATAGAAGAAGTCAGCACGAACTAAACCAGATCCGCTAATTGCACGGAATGCTGTTGCAGCCATTTTTCTAAATTCTGGATAAAGATTTGGATCAATTGGTGCAGGGATATCCATACGTGATTGACCATCAGTATATTTAGTTTCGTAGTCATAGAATTCTGTAGTAGAAATATTAACTATTTCACCTGGATCTGTAGTTTTAACTTCGTTGTATCCAAGTACAGCTACTTCTATTTCTTTTGCTCCTACAGCACCTTGCTCAATAACGATTCTTTTATCGAATTTTAATGCTTCTTCAATACCTTTAACTAATTCCGCTTCATCGTTACAGCGACTAATACCTACAGAAGAACCAAGGTTCGCAGGTTTAACGAAAACAGGGTATTTTAGATTATCATTAACTTCTTTAATAACCGCTTCTTTATTTTTTTTCCAAGTATATTCAATAAAGTGTGTATATGGTAATTGAGGTAGGTCGTATGCCGCAAATAATTGCTTCATAACTACTTTATCCATACCAGCGGCACTAGATAGTACGTTGTTTCCTACATAAGCAATATCCATAATTTCTAAGAAACCTTGGATAGTACCATCTTCACCATTAGGACCGTGAAGAACAGGGAATACTAAATCAAATTTACGACCATCTTCGAATAATAAGCTACTAATATCACTATTAAAGTTAGTGAATCTTAGTTCATTTTGATCTTTGATTTCAGATTTAATTTGTTCACCTTTAGCCCAGTTTCCTTCTAATGAGATAAAGATAGGAAAAACATTGTATTTTTCTTTATCGATTGCGTTAATAATTGATTTTGCAGTTAATAATGAGATAGAATGCTCAGCACTCTTACCACCATAAACGATTCCTATGTTTTGTTTTGTCATAAAAAATCTCCTAATAAAAATTTTTTGTTATGTTTAAATGTTATTGTTATAGTTAATAGAAATATTTAAATATAAACTATTGCCTACGTACACACTGAATATTAAATTCAGCAATTTGTCCTATAATTATACCACAAAATTATAAAGTAGAGTAGTTTTATAACTAATTTAAAAAGTTAATTTATTAATTTAATGCATGTTAATATTGTATTTTTGTAATATTAAATTTATAATAGAATATGTACAAAAATTGATATAAGTAGGAGGAAGTAAAATTTGAATGAAAAATTAGATGAAAAAAATGATTTTAAAACCTTGCATAAAAGAAAAACTAGTCTAGTATATAATTTTATCCTTGTATATATTGTGTTTCTTTTTGCAGCGGGTTTCACTCAAATGACGCTAGGGTATAGTGATACGGTAGCTTTTATTATATTCGTAATAGTTTGCTTAATACTAGTTGTTTATTTTGGTACGAAAAGACAAAAAATTGAAAATTTAATTGCACTAAAGTTATTAAATGATTTAGAATTAGCTGAATTTATGGATTTTATGCATGAACAGCATAAAAATAAAAAATTAACTAGAAATAGTTTATATTATAACTATATGGCACTAGTTGAGCTTATCTATGGTAACTTTGATAAGAGTGAAGAATATTTATCAAAAGTAAAACTTACTAAATCGGGATATATTAGAGGAGCCTTAAGAGGAACTGAAATATGGTATCACTATACTAGATTTATGTTAAATATTTTTACTGAAAAAGAATTTGATTTAGAAGAATTAAAAAAACAACTTGTGAAAACAGTTAGTAAAAATCAAGAAGCTGTTCAAATGTATAATAATAAATTAGATAATATATATAAAGTTTTAGTTTTAAAAGAACCGGCTGATAACTTTAAAGAAGAATTAAATGATAATATAGTAGAGTGTTCAAAAGTATTTAATTATTACTTCTATCTTTGTAATGAAGTGCTAAAAGAAAATAAAGAAGAAGCTAATAAATACATTGATTTATTATTAAAATACAATGAAAATTACTACGTAGTAAGAAAAGCGAGAGAAATAAGAGAAAAAAATTAAGGGTTGACCAATAGGTCAGCCCTTTTTATAATTTATATTTTTCTTTTAATTCAGCTATAGTATCACGAAGTTTAGCAGCACGTTCAAATTCGAATTTTTCAGCCGCTGAGAACATTTCTTGTTCTAATTCTGCTAAGTGTTCTTCGATATTATCATCGGTAATATTAGATACTTCTTCTAATTCTAATGTTTCATCCTCAATTACTTCTTTCTTAGCACTAATACTATCACGAATATCTTTAATAATTGTTTGAGGTGTTATGCCATGTTCCTCATTGTATGCCATTTGTATTTCACGACGACGATTTGTCTCATCGATAGCTTTTTTCATACTTCTAGTCATATTATCTGCATACATAATTACACGACCATTCGCATTACGTGCGGCACGGCCAATAGTTTGTAGTAAGGCTTTGTCCCCACGTAAGAAACCTTCCTTATCCGCATCTAAAATAGCCACTAATGAAACTTCTGGAATATCTAAACCTTCACGTAGTAGGTTAATCCCTACAAGAATATCAAATTTTCCAAGACGTAAGTTACGAATAATTTCTGTACGCTCTAAAGTTTTAATATCAGAGTGTAGGTATTCAACTTTTAGACCATTTTCTTTTAAATATGCTGTTAAAGATTCAGCCATTTTTTTAGTAAGAGTCGTGATTAAAACACGTTCACCTTTTTCTATAATTTTTTCAGCTTCTTTAGTAATATCAAATACTTGGTCGCTCACAGGACGAACATCTATTACTGGATCCAGTAGACCAGTAGGACGGATAATTTGTTCAGTAATTTTTGAACTATGTTCAAGTTCATAGTCACCAGGTGTAGCTGATACGAAAATTGCTTGGTTTAACTTATTTTCAAACTCCTGATAGTTAAGAGGTCTATTATCTAAAGCAGTAGGTAGTCTAAAACCATAGTCAACTAGAACTTGCTTACGAGCTCTATCACCATTATACATACCTCTAACCTGTGGAAGGGTAACGTGTGACTCGTCAACTACTAATAACCAATCTTTTGGAAAGTAGTCTAGTAGAGTATAAGGTGTTGAACCAGGTTCGCGTAGAGTTAAGTGAAGAGAGTAGTTTTCAATACCTGAACAAAATCCCATCTCTTCCATCATTTCAAGGTCATAGTTAGTACGCTGTTCTAAACGCTGTGCTTCTAGTAATTTGTTTTCCATATTGAATACTTTTAGTCTATCTTCTAGTTCAGCACGTATTCTTTTTATCGCTTCTTTTGTTTTTTCTTCTCCTGCGACGAAGTGGCTGGCAGGGTAAATTGCAATATGTTCTAATTCACTAAGTACTTCACCGGTTAGTGAATTGATTTCACGAATTCTATCAATTTCATCCCCAAACATTTCTATACGAACAGAATTTTCACTACGAGAAGCTGGGAAGATTTCTATAACATCTCCACGTACTCTAAAAGTACCACGTGTAAATTCTATATCATTACGCATATATTGGATGTCTATCAGTTTTGAAAGAATTTTATTTCTGCTTATTTCATCCCCAACTCTAAGTGAAAGCACTAGAGAAGAGTATTCTTCTGGAGAACCAAGACCATATATACAGCTGACACTAGATACGATAATTACATCATCACGATCAAATAGAGAAGATGTAGCACTGTGGCGTAGTTTATCAATCTCATCATTGACAGAAGAATCTTTTTCTATATAGGTATCAGTCGATGGTACATATGCTTCTGGTTGGAAATAATCATAGTAAGAAACGAAATATTCGACCCTATTGTTAGGGAAGAATTCTTTTAACTCATTGTATAATTGTCCAGCTAATGTTTTATTGTGAGCTAATACTAGTGTTGGTTTTCCAACATTTTTTATAATATTAGCTATTGTGAAAGTTTTACCTGTACCTGTAGCACCAAGTAAGGTTTGGTATTTTTCTCCTTTATTAATGCCTTCAGTTAGCTCATTAATAGCTCTAACTTGATCGCCTTTAGGTTCAAATTTACTCTGTAAATCAAAATCAAAGTGTTGTCTATTTACTTCCAAGAAATTCACTCCTTTGCTAGTGATAAATAATATAAACTTAATAGTTTCTATTTAATTATATACTAGATAGGAAGATAGACAAAGAAATAACTATTCTAATATTCTGAATAAATAAAAAAGACGAGAAATCTTCTCGTCTTTTGAGCTATAAACATTACTTATTATTTTTTTTCGCAAGGTAAGGCATAATTAAACCAAGTGAAATAAGAATAATAGGTGTAACAATGTTCATTGTTGTTTGGAATACACTTCCTGGTGTGTACATACCTGTGATACAAGCAAATGCTGTTAGGAAGAAACACCAAGCCCCTAAACCAATACCGATATATTTATTCTTAACGAATTTATAATCAGCTTGGAATTTACCAGCTGCTTTTTTCAAGAAGATATAAGCAGCAAATACCCATAGGTAACGAAGTGGCATACAAACAGCGTTTAATTTAACTAACCATCTGAATAGTTCATTTACTTCTTTGATTCCGAACATAGGAATAATTAAAAGAATAGATACGATAACACCAACTAATTTTAATCCGTTAGTGTAAACATCATTACTATTTTTAACTAATAATTTTTTCGGAATGTATTGTTCATCAGAACTTTCTAGTAACATACGTAATGGTGCATCAATTGAGATAATAACGATAGATACTTGACCGATAAAGTCAACTACTGCATAAATAACTAAGAATAAGTTACCAACACCGTAGTAGTTACCTAATGTTTGGAATGCATAATAAGTACCATTAGTTAATAAGTCTTTTGGAATATTATTAGTATCAAACATTAAAGCAAGTGCGAATGTTCCTAAAATAGCTGTTGTTACAACCATAAGAACTAACGTCATCATTCCTTTAGGGAAATCAGTAGAAGGTTTTTTCATCTTATTAACATAAGGCGAAATCTTCTCACAACCACCAACCGCAAATACTAAAATCGCTATTGACGTAACATATTTAACATCGAATGTTGGCATAAATGTATCTAATGACCAGTCGATGCTGTATGTTTTAGCTCCTGTAATAGAAGGTGCTGTAATAGCCATCAATATGAATAATAATGACATAATAAACATTGATGATCCAGCTAAAGTCGCAAGTTTTTTGATGAAGTTAACTCCTCTTGCTGCTAAGAATAACGCTACTATGAATATAACAAGTGAAATAATTTGTACATAAGTTATATTCATTTTACTAATACGGTTATCTCTGAATACTGCCCAACTGAATGCTGCGATAATACGTGATGGTTTTTGAGAAATATAAGGCATATGTACTACCCAAATTGTCCATCCAGCATAATAAGCTAGTAATTTACTGTGTGTTTCTTTAATCCAAGAACTAACACCTCCACCAGCATCTTTAAATGTAGATCCTAGTTCACCAACGATTAGTGAATATGGAATAAAGTAAATTACGAAGATTAAAACCCATGAGAAAATAGATTTAAGTCCGCCAAATTCTGAATATCCGTTAACGATATTACCAAACGCCCAAACAGTAGAAAAGGCCATGAACGCTAACGTATACCAAAATATCTTTTTAGCTTCTTTCTCCATATAATCTTCCTCCTAAAATATTTAATTTTTAATTCTGCATTAAGCATTAATAAAAATATTAGCATAGTACATACAATTATTCAAGTAATATTAGTATTTTTCTAATAAATTAATCTATAATTTCTACTAAGATAAAGAATTTTTAGAAAAATTATAAAAAATATGTATGTAAAATCATTTTTTAGAATAATTATTTTACAGAAAACAAGTAATATAAGGGTATTTAGAATCTCTGATAATGAAAAGGATAATTGATTTTCATTTAAAATAATAGTGTTAAAATACATATTTTTCTAAGTATAATAGATGCTAGCCAAGGTGTATTGTAAATTATGAAAATTATTAGAAAATGAATATATACATTAGAACTAAAAAATTATTTTTTAATAAACATATATATTTCTAAAATAGTGTTTTAAAATTTTTATAAAGAAGCTGGATATTAACGATAGTTTATTAAATTTATTATGCGTATACAAGAAGATTAAAAACTTGACAATGTTATAAATTAATCGTAATATATGTGTAGATAATAGATTGTAATTATTTATTATTAATTATTCATTTATAATTTTATATATTTATATAAGATTATAGATAAAAGAAAGGAGAAAAGTATATTAATGAAAAAAATCACAAAAGTAATTAAAATGAGTGTTACCGCAATATTTACATTCATAGGATTACTATTTGTATCTTCATTAACAGCTAACGCAGCTGAAGGTAAAGAACTTACAAAAGTTGTTACTGATATTTCTGTTACAGATGCAGGAAATAATGCAGTTAAACCTGACGCCAATGGCAATTATAATGTTACTACTGATAGAGCATACCGTTTTTCAGCAAACTTTGATTTAACGAATTACAACGGTAACTTATCAGAAGGAGATTATTTTAATTTAAAGATTCCTAATTCAGTAACTGTCCAAAAACATTCAGCTGATATTAAAGATACAAAAACACAAGTCGTTATTGCTGAATCACAAGTAACACCAAATGCAAACGACCAAGGTGGTAATGCTAAAGTAACACTTAAAAATTTCTCTGAATATCTAACTACTACTAAAAGTGATGATATAAGAGATATAACAGGTCATTTTACTATTGATTTCTTATTCAAAAAAGATCAAACTAAAACACCTGTGACTTTTGATAGCTTAGCTGTGAAAAATAAAATAATACATACTTTTACATCAACAACTAAAGACGGAGAAAACAAAGGTTATGAAAACTTCGCTAAAAATGGTAATGATGTTGAGAATAAAGGATGGACTTCTGAAAAATTAGCAGCTGTAGGTTCTACTTCTAAAGGAAATATTTACTCACCATGGCGCGTTCGCGTTAATGCTGGAAAAAAAGACTATGGAAGCAACTTAGCATTAGTAGATGAGATAGTAACTGATACTACGCATGCAGCTATTCAATATATTCCTGAATCATTAACAGTATACAAAGCTACTATTAATGATGGTACTTCTGAAGTACCAGCAGGTGCTGTTAAACTAACTGAAGGTACTGACTACACAGTTGAGTGGAACAGCAATTATACTTCTTTAAAAGTAATTTTTAAAGATGGTTCACAATCATACTATGTTACTTATAACACTACAACTCCTGGAGACGGAAGTTTAGTAGGAAATAAAGTTGCATTACTAAAAAATAATACTGAAGCACTTCCTCAACGCAATAATCGCTTAATTTACGGATATGTAAGTGAGAGATTATCAGTATTAAATGAAGTGATTAATGCTAATCCAATTTACAAAATCAAAATTAATAAAACTGATAAAGTAAAAGTAACACCTGTTCAAGGAGCTGTATACACAATTATAAATCCAGAAGGAGTAGTAGTTGAAGATGTTACTACAGATGAAAACGGAGTGGCAGTTTCTAAAGAATTATCAAAAGATTATTTAGGAAAAGTGTTCACAATAATGGAAAAATTAGCACCAAAAGGTTATAAACTAGATCCAACTGTTTATACAGTAACAATTGGTGAGAATAATTCAATTATCAATCTTCAAGATGAACCAGAAGATACACCTCCAACTCCGCCAACACCAACTCCAAACAAACCGGTTAAACCTAATGAACCAGGAAAACCTGAAAAACCAGGTAAACCAAATAAACCTGGTAAACCAACTACACCAGTAGTAAAAGAAAAAGCTAAAAAAGCTGTTCTTCCAAAAACAGGGGTAGAAACTAATAGCTTAGCTGTAGCAGGTTTAGTTATCGGATTAGGTGCGTTAGCTTTAAGACGTAAAGCAAATAAATAATATAATAAGACGAACTTAGAAAACTAGGTTCGTTTTTTTTTATTGTCTTTTGATTAGTACAGAAAAGGGTAAAATATAGTAAATTAATATAATCTAAAAAAATTTGTATCTATTATAATTTCATTAGTTATATTTTAAATAGATATTGTAATATTAAATTATTCCAATAATTTTCAAAAATTTTGATTAAATATATTAAATCCCCTCTTGAATTCGTTTTCGATATAAACTATAATGATTTTTATAAAAGTTTTTATAATTTATATAAGGAGTTGAGGGTACTTTGAAAAAGTGGAGAAGTACATTAGTAAAACTTATTATATTTATGATGGGGTTAGTAACAATCTCATTATTAGTAACAACAGTTTTTATGAGAGGATATATAAAAGATCGTGAAGAAGAGATTATTCGTCAAAAAATTAGTGCTACAGCACGATTAATTGCGATGGATAAGAGTATTCAAGAAGCTGTCAAAAATAAAAATCAAGAAAAGTTCATTCAACATTTTACATTAGCTGCGATGGAAGAAACACGAACGGATTTTATAGTAGTAACTGATAAAGATTTTGTAAGGTATTCACATCCAAAAGAGGAGCTGATAGGATCTAAGTTCTCGAGTATTGAAGATATTGCAGCAACATTTACTCAAGGAGATCATTACAGTAAGCAAACTGGACCACTAGGAGAAGGGGTCAGATTTTTTACAGCTCTAAAAGATGAAAATGGTAATAATATAGGAGTTGTCTGTGTAGGATATACTAAAAGAACAGTAGAAAATCAAATCTTAGAAGCACAGAAAAATTTATTCTATTCATTAATGATTGGGCTAACAGTGGCAGTAGGATTATCTTTTTTATTTAATAAAAAATTGAGAAAGATTCTTTTGAATTTAGAACCAGAGGAAATTGCACAACTTTATATAGAAAAAGAGTTAATAGCAGATCATGTTTCAGAAGGAATAATTGGGATAGATAAATACAAAAATATAATAGTTATAAATAGTAGTGCAAATAATCTATTAAAAAAAGCTAAACTATCTAGTGAAATAAAAATTAATGAAACTCTAAGTACTGAGATTTATAACTTATTATTTAGAGATATTTTGGAAACGAGAGAGAGTAGTCAAGATGAACAAATAGTACTTAATAATATGGATCTATTATTAAATAGAAATCCAATTTACTATAAAGGTAGACTATATGGTGCGGTAGTAACTTTACGTGATCAATCAGAAATGAAACAGCTTATTACAGAACTAAGTGGTACAGAAAAATATAACGATAGTCTACGTGAACAGAGTCATCATTTTATGAATAAATTACATGTTCTTCAAGGATTGATAGAATTGAAGTCTTATGAAGAAGTTGAGAAGTATATAACATATTTAAAACAAGATTACCATGAAAAAATAGGTCATATTACTGAAAATATAAAAGTACCGTCAATAGCTGGATTTTTACTTGCTAAAGCACGTGAAAGTCGAAACAAAGATATCCAGTTAGTGGTTGATTCAGATTCATTATTATATCAACATAATGGTTTAGAAACAATATATAATGAATTGTTAATTATATTAGGTGTACTAATAGATAATTCAATAGATATTTTGGAAAACAAAAATGATGGAAAAATAATTGTTTATCTTTATCTAAATCTAGAGGAAAAAGTTTTATTATGTTCAGTAGAAGATAATGGAGCAGGAATTAAGGAAGTGGATAAAGAAAGAGTATTCGAGAGAGGATATTCAACAAAAGGAGAAAATAGAGGGTACGGTTTAGAGGCCGTTGAAACGATTGTTAAGAAATATAACGGCTTAATAGATGTAGACAGTAAAGAAAATAAGGGTACAAAGTTTAATATAGAAATACCCGTACTGGAGGATTAAAAGTGAGAGTATTAATAATTGAAGATGATTCCATGGTAGCTATGATACATAAAGAATACTTTAATAGAAAAGAAGTTGATTTTACACTAGACCATGTGTCATCACTTAAAGAAGCAGAATTATATTTAGAAAGTAATATACCAGATTTGGTAGTTTTGGATAACTATTTATCTGATGGAAAAGGGGTTAGTCTTTTATCTAAGTTAAAGAAATATCCTGTAGTTATGATTACAGCAGCTAACGATATTCAAACGGTAGAAGCGGCTTTATCAAGTGGAGTAGTAGATTATCTAGTTAAACCTTTTACGTATCAGAGATTTTCTCAAGCGATTGATAAAGTATTAAACTTCAAGTCGTTGATGTCTAAAGAAAAAGTTAATCAAGAAATATTAGATGATTATTTAAGTACTACTAAAGAACATGAAGATGTTGATGAATTACCTAAAGGATTATCAAAAATAACATTAAAGAAAATTGTTGAAAATCTTTTAAATAAAGACGAAGGATTTAATACCCAACAAATAGCTGATGATTTAGATATTTCTAGAATAACTATAAGAAAGTATTTGAACTATATGGTTAATATGAATGTGTTAAGTGAAGATGCTGAGTATAGTACTTCTGGTAGACCGGTATCTATATATAGTATTGTTTCAAAAGAAGAGTTAAAAAAACTATTATAGTTTAGTATAAAATGTTGATAATAAAAAATATAAGAAAAGGAGGATAATTTTATATTATTCTCTTTTTATATAAATATAATGAACATATATGATATAATAAAATAAATAGTTAGGAGGAAATGCTAATGAGCTTAGTCGATAAATGTGTACTATTATTTTTATTAGCAGGACATGTATTAGTTCCGTTAATATTTTTAATAATAATATTTTTTATGAAAAGAAAAAAATCAAAAAGGGATAGTAAACCGATTCCTTGGACAGCGTTGCTTATTGTACAAGCTGTTTTAGATTTTACAATTTTGCCTATTTGGATGTTTATGGGAGTATTTGTTGGTATAATGACTACTGATGCGCCAGGAAGTAGTACATTATTTGCTAATGCGTCAATGTTTGGGTCAATTGCAACTGTTATTTTAAACGTAATAGCACTTATAATAACTACAGCAGGTTTGAATAAGCAAAGAGTAGAGGAAAATAAACAACCACTATTGTGGCTATATGTTATTATTGCTGCATATGTGCTAGTGATTCCGGGAAGATTTTTTATAGGAGTTTTCCATTAGTTTTATTGGAAATATGTGTTATTTAATAAATATATATGAGAGGTTATCACAAGATAATCTCTTTTTTATGTAAATATATGATATAATGAAGAAAAGAGATTCTTAAGGAGGGAGATAAATCATGGTTTTTTTTCTTTTTACAGGTTATATAGTAATATCAATTTTTATATTTATAATTTTTTTTGGGAAAATTTTAAGTATAAAAGATTCAGGAGAAAATGTATATTTGGAAATGTCATGGAATAAATTCCTTGTAATATCTATAATTGTAGGATTAGTAATTTCACCGATATGGATATTTATATGTTTATTTCTTAGTGGACTTGCTGGTGATGCTGATGCATGGGGGTTTACCGTAATAGCAAGTTTTATAACGATGATCATATACATAATAATAATAATTATTTGCGCAGTAGGTAACGATAGAAAGAATAGAATAATACGAAGAAATAATAAAAACTAGTTATTATTTCAGCTTTAAATAAACACTTCAAGAGACTATCAGTATGATAGTCTTTTATTTTATACAAATATTAGTATATGTTATAATATAGAAAATAATTTATAGGGAGGATAAGCAAGTAATGACAGACATAGGAATAAATAAACAACGTGAAGAGGAAAATATGCAACCTACATTATGGACTTATTCTTTAATAATTATTTATATATTTGCAATTCCAGGTGGATTTATTTATGGAATTTTTCATTAGTTTTACTGGGAATATGTGTTATTGAATGAATATATGATATAATAAAGGAAACAGTTCATAAGAGGGGGCTTTTGTATGGGGTATTTTATTTTCTATGGGTACATAATAGTAGTCATTCCTTTTTCAATAATATTTTTTTATGAGATTTTAAGTATAAAAAGATCAGGAGCAAATGTGTATTTGGAAATGTCATGGGATACTTTTCTTAAACTATCTTATATTTTAGGACTTGGAATTTCACCAATATGGATAATTATAAGTTTTATTGGGTCTTCTTTTGCTGGTATTGATGGAATTGGACCTTATTATTATATCGTGTTTACGACAATTTCAGCTATAGTAACTATACTACTGTATTTAACTATAATAATTATTTGTTCGTATGGAATTGAAAAAAAAGAAAAAATTATGAGAAGAAATAATAAAAATTAGTTATTATTACATCTTTAAAGAAACACTTCAAGAGGCTATCAGTATGATAGTCTTTTCTTTTTATACGAATATTAATATATGTTATAATTATAGTAAATAATTTATAGGGAGGATAAGCAAGTAATGATAGACAATAGAATGAATTTGATATTTTATTATGGCCATATATCCGTACCTATATTTTTTATATTATTAATACTCTTTATGAGATATAGAAGAAAACGTAAGGGATTAGATGTAGATTTAACTATGCCATGGAAACTACTACTTGTAATTCAAGTAGTTTTAACCTGTACACTTTTAGCAATTTGGCTTTCTATAGGCTTGTTATTAGCTGTTGGTTCTGCAATAATAGGTCTTATTGCTTCAGTAGGTGATTTAACATTGTTTGAAAAGTATACAGAATATGTATGGGGTATGCTTTTAAGTGATGTGTTTACGGTAATCTTAAACTATGGTTCTATTTTGATGTGTACTATAGGTTATAATAAAATAAGAATAAGTAACAATAAAGAACCATTAAGAGCATTATATTATATTTTTGCAATATTTTTCTTAGCATTACCATTGTTATTATTCATACCACCACTATTTAGTTATTTACTTTATAAGTTGCAGTATATTTAATATAAAAACAAGGATAGATATAAACAATTAAGTTATATATCTATCCTTATTTTATTTATTTTGTTACAACGAATGAATACCATTCATTATCAGAAGTTTCTTCTACTAGTTTGAATCCACGTTCTAACATTTTTTCAAGAAGCTCATCTTTTTTATCTTTAATAATACCAGAAGTAATATAGTAACCACCATCTTCAAGTAACTTATATGCATCATCTAACATTAATTCAATGATATGAGCTAGTATATTAGCAACGATAACATTATATTTTTTTGTTTCTTTTGTTAGAAGACTAGCTTCTTCAACAGCTATTCTGTTTTCTAAGTTATTAAGTGCGAAGTTCTCACGTGATACATCAACAGCTAGTTTATCTAAGTCAACAGCTTTTATTTCACCATCTGTTAAATAACTTGCAGCAATACTAAGAATACCACTTCCACAACCAACATCGATAATATTATCATGAGGTTTTACGTATTTTTCTAAGTTTTTAATACAAAGTGAAGTAGTTTCATGTCCACCAGTACCAAAAGCCATACCAGGATCAATATTGATTACATATTTATTTTCTTCATTCTCATATTCACGCCATGTAGGAACTATAACAAACTTTTCACCGATATTCAGAATATCGAAGTAATCTTTCCAAGAATTTTCCCAGTCGCTATCTTTAATAGTAGTAGTTTCTATTTTGAAAAATTCTCCAATGTTAATATTTTGTCCTAGTTGTTCTAATTCACCTTTGAAACGTTCAAATGTTTCATCATCAAAGTTAAGTTCATTAATATATCCTTTTACGACAACACCAACATCAGGGAAGTCAGTAGGACTAAGTTCAACGATAGTTCCAAAATCATCGTGTAAGTTTTCTTCTAGAGTAGTAGGGTCTTCAATAGCGACCCCTGTAGAACCATAATCTAAAAGAATAGATTCAACTATTTCACTAGCTTCATTAGTAGTATGAATAGTAATTTCAATCCAATTTTCCATTTTTTACCTCACAATATTTATAAATTATTTATAAGTACTAAAACTATTAAAAATTTTAGTACTCGATATCCTTAAACATCTTATAATATTTTAACATTATTATCAAATGAAAAGAGTATAGTAAAAATAATAATAAACATATTAAAAGCTGATAATGATAATTAGATTTTAGGTTAGTAAGTATTATTAATACAGTTAATACATTCACTAGAAAAATTTGTATCTACCTTTATGTAATTCTATTAAATCTATTAAAAATCCTTGACAATACTAGTGGTTTAGTATAATATAAATAAATAAACCATAAAAAATTAAGAGTAAGAAGATTTTTATTTCATGTTTTTTTAGAAGAGAGTTTAATCCATAGGCTGAAAGGTTAAATATTAATGATTGAAATAAGCAACACTTCTTGTAGAACCGAATATAATTTATAGAGGTATCAGTATTCTGATATAAATTAGGGTGGCACCACGAAATTAGCATTCGTCCCATGTAGTTTTTAAAACTATGTGGGGCGTTTTTTTATTATAAAGCTTAATAACCCTTGATAAATAATCGGTTATGTACTAGTATGGAATAGAATAATATATAAAAATTGGAGGAACTTATGTCAACTATTACAAAAGAAGAAGTAAATCACATTGCACATCTTTCAAGATTAGAAATCCAAGAAGATGAAGTTGATGGTTATATTGAAAAATTAGAGAAAGTTGTAGATTTATTTAATGAGCTAAATAGTGTTGATACAGAAAATATCAAACCAACTTATCACGTTCTAGATTTAGTTAATGTATTTAGAGAAGACGTAGCTCAAGAAGGTATGAATAGAGAAGAAGTTCTTAAAAACTCTAAAGAAACTGAAGCAGGACAATTTAAAGTACCTACTATCATAGAATAAAATTAGTAAGGAGATAATTTGATGAGTTTATTACATGAATCAATCGAAAGTTTAGAAAGTAAACTTAAAAATAAAGAAATTAAGCCTAGTGATCTTGTTAAAGAATCATTAGATAGAATTAAAGCTACTGAAGATAAAATCGGTTCATTTATTACAGTAACTGAAGAAGTAGCACTAAAACAAGCTGAAGAATTAGAGCGTCGCCAAGAAGCGGGAGATGTAGAAGGAAAATTATTCGGTATTCCAATGGGAATCAAAGATAATATCGTAACTAAAGATATCCAAACTACATGTGCTTCTAAAATCTTAGAAGGATTCAATCCAATCTATAGTGCGACAGTAATAGATAAATTAAATGCAGAAAATCCAATTTTAATGGGTAAATTAAACATGGATGAATTTGCAATGGGTGGATCTACTGAAACATCTTACTACAAACTTACACGTAATCCACATGATTTAGATGCGGTACCTGGAGGATCAAGTGGAGGTTCAGCAACATCTGTAGCAGCTGGTCAAGTAAGCTTTGCATTAGGTAGTGATACTGGTGGATCAGTACGTCAACCAGCTTCATACTGTGGTATCGTAGGATTAAAACCTACTTACGGACGTGTATCACGTTTTGGATTAGTAGCATTCGCTTCATCATTAGACCAAATCGGACCTATGACACGTACAGTAAAAGATAATGCACGTATATTAGAAATTATTTCAGGATTAGATGCACACGATATGACTAGTGCACCTGTAGAAGTACCAGAATTTAGTAAAATTATTACTGGAGACATCAAAGGTAAGAAAATTGCTCTTCCTAAAGAGTACTTCGGTGCAGGTATTGATGAAGATGTTAAAAAAGCAGTTCTTGATGGAGTTAAATACTTAGAAAGTCAAGGAGCTATCGTAGAAGAAGTTAGTCTTCCAAGTACAGATCACGTTATTTCTACATACTACGTAATAGCGTCAGCAGAAGCAAGTTCAAACCTTTCACGTTTTGACGGAATTCGTTACGGATATAGAAGTCCAAACGCAACAAACTTAGAAGAAATCTACAAAAAAACTCGTGGAGAAGGATTTGGAGCTGAGGTTAAACGTCGTATTATGTTAGGAACTTACGTATTATCTTCAGGATACTACGATGCATACTACAAAAAAGCACAACAAGTTCGTACATTAATTAAACAAGACTTCGATAGAGTATTTGAAGAATATGATGTAATTATTGGACCAACTGCTCCAACAGTAGCATTCAACATTGGAGATGAAATCGATGATCCAGTAACTATGTACGCAAATGATATATTAACAATTCCAGTGAATATGGCTGGTTTACCAGGTATTAGTATCCCATGTGGATTCAAAGGTAAACGTCCAATCGGTATGCAAATTATTGCTAAACCATTCGCAGAGTCAACACTTTATGATGTAGCGTATAATTTTGAACAACACTACAACTTACACGATAAAAAAATAGAATTATAATAGGAGAAACAAGATGCATTTTGAAACAGTAATTGGACTAGAAGTCCATGTAGAATTAAAAACAGATTCAAAAATATTTTCACCATCTCCAGCTCATTTTGGTGCAGAACCAAACACTAACACTAACGTAATCGACCTAGGATATCCTGGGGTACTTCCAGTAGTAAATAAAAGAGCAGTAGAGTGGGGAATGAAAGCAGCTATGGCTCTTAATATGACAGTAGCTCGCGAATCAAAATTTGATAGAAAAAACTACTTCTATCCAGATAACCCGAAAGCATACCAAATTTCTCAATTTGATCAACCAATTGGGGAAAATGGTTGGATAGATATCGAAGTAAACGGTGAAACTAAACGTATCGGTATTACACGTGCTCACCTTGAAGAAGATGCTGGTAAATTAACTCACAAAAATGGTTATTCACTAGTTGACCTTAACCGTCAAGGTACACCACTTATCGAAATCGTTTCTGAGCCAGATATTAGAACACCAGAAGAAGCATATGCTTACTTAGAAAAATTACGCTCAATTATTCAATATATAGAAGTATCTGACGTTAAAATGGAAGAAGGTTCAATGCGTTGTGACGCGAACATTTCTATCCGTCCATATGGTCAAGATAAATTCGGTACAAAAACTGAGCTTAAAAACTTAAACTCATTCACTTTTGTTAAAAAAGGATTAGAGTACGAAGAAAAACGTCAAGAACAAGTTATTCTATCTGGAGGAATAATCGAACAAGAAACACGTCGTTTTGATGAAACTACAGGAGCAACAAAACTAATGCGTGTTAAAGAAGGTTCAGATGATTACCGTTACTTCCCAGAGCCAGATATCGTACCTATGATTATCTCAGATGAATGGATGGAAGAAGTAAGAAAAACTATTCCAGAACTTCCAGATGCTCGTCAAAAACGATATCAAGAAGAACTTGGATTACCAGCATATGATGCACACGTACTAACATTAACTAAAGAAATGTCAGATATGTTCGAAAAAACTGTATCATTAGGAGCTGATCCAAAATTAGCATCTAACTACTTAATGGTTGATGTGAATGCATACTTAAACAAAGTTCAAAAAGAACTTAGCGAAACTAAACTTACTGCAGAAGGTTTAGCAGGAATGATTAAATTAATCACTGATGGGACTATCTCAAGTAAAATCGCTAAAAAAGTATTCGCTGAATTAATCGAACACGGTGGAGATGCTGAGAAGATCGTTAAAGAAAAAGGTCTTGTTCAAGTATCAGACAGTGGTCAATTATTAGCTTGGGTTAACGAAGCATTAGATAACAATCCAAAATCTATTGAAGACTACAAAAACGGTCGTGACCGTGCTATAGGATTCTTAGTAGGACAAATTATGAAAGCTTCTAAAGGACAAGCCAACCCACAAATGATTAACAAAATGTTATTAGAAGAAATAGCGAAAAGATAATAAAATATAGAATAAAACCCTAGGACATTATGTTCTAGGGTTTTATATATAAAAAGAATGTAACTTTAAAATAAGACTAGATATCTCATAAGATGTATTCTTTATTATTTTCGTAGTTGATATTTATGTCCAATATATTGAAAGATCCTTACTGTATTATTTTCTTGTGGAGTATTTACTTTGAAGAAAAAGTAATGATCTCTTTTATCTTTTGATTTATTCGCAGCTAATCTGAAAAAGTTACTATTGTTATTCATCATTAAACTTAAAATATCATCAGTTAGAAATGTTAAGGGAATGTTTAAGGCAGAATACTTATAGAAATCTTTTTCGAATTTATCATAGTTACTACTGAAATAATCAAATTGGACTTCATGCTGATTTAATTTATTCATAGTCTAATTCCTCTGCGATTGAAACTTTTAATATATCTTTTATGGCGATTTGAATAATAGTACTTTTTGTTGTGAAGTAAATATAGTCATTTTGGCAGTCCGTTACTTTTCCTAAAAATGGAGCTATTTGTTTAGTTGTATATAGATAAGCTAGCCCTTTAAAGAAAAATAGCTGATCTAATAATAAACGTTTTTCATCTATATCCATATTTATAGAAAAATCTATAGTATTACCTTGAGTATTAATAGCTGTAGTATGTTCCGAAATAAAAAATCCCATCCATTTTGCCATGCCACGATCTACATATTGCCTAGCTGATTTATAGGGTAGGTAGCTTCTGTTAATCATGATATACCATCCATACCACCAGCATGCCCACCAACTAGTTTACTTCGCTCTTTAACACGAGAGCCTTCCATTAAGATACTACCATTTTGAACAGCTAAAAATCCGTATTTATCTCGAATAGAATCAAGAGTCTTATCGATTTTCTCCTGTTTTTCTATTGCCTTAATATCATCAAATAACGAAATTATAGTAATATTATCATTGACTAAATTATCATATCTTACAGCGATAGAACGAACAGCGCCACCTGTATATTTCTTTCTGAATAGTGCTAATACATAATCTGTTAGTTCTTTTGTATTTTGGGTAGGTTTAATTTTTTGAGATGCAACAAGAGGTCTTTTTTCTTCTATGCGGCTATAACTAATAGTTATATGTACTGACTTAGCTTTCTTTCTAGCACGTCTTAATCTTATAGCTACCTGTTCAGCCATTTCTGATAATACTAGCTCTATTTGTGACTTAATAGTGTAGTCTTTAGGTAAAACTTGTGAATTTCCAAGTCCCTTTGATTTTGGTTTATAAGGAACAGAAGGTTTGCTTTCATCAACGCCATTAGCATGAAACCACAGTTGTACTCCGATAATACCAAATTCCTTTTTAAGTATATCAGGATTAGCATTTGCTAAATCACGTATAGAATATATTTTTAATTTATTCAATCTTTTTTCAGTTCTTGAACCAATCCCCCAAAAATCAGTAAGAGATTTTATATTCCAAACCTTAGTTACGACATCTTCATAAGACCAATTAGCTCGCATAGTATTAGTCTTTTTAGCTTCATTATCAAGTGCTAATTTAGCAAGTAGTGGATTAGCATTACTCATACCAATAGTAGAAAAGACACCAGTTTTTTTCCAAATATCACGCTGGATTTTAGCACAAATAATATCTAACTTTTCACGTCTAGACTTAGTACTATCCTTTATAAAATAGTTTAGTGATTGTGTTAAATCTATAAAGCCTTCATCAATAGAGTAGGGATGAATATCTTCATCAGGAACATAATTTTTTAGTACATTTAATATTTGAATGTTTTTTTCTATATATAAATTCATTCTAGGAGGAACTATAAGTGTTTTCTTAGCCCAAGATTCAACATGTTGGATATATTCAGGAGTAATTTTCATACCAAAGCGTCTAGCATTGTAATAAGAAAAACTTCTGTCCTTAATATTAAAAGGAAGGTCGTAGCTACGCCCAACATTATTTTTACCGAATACTTCTTTGAAAACAGGTGAACTTGCAAGAATTAAACCATTGCAGTTATCAGCTCGACTCATAACACAAAGTGAAGTAGTTAGGGGATTTAAACCACGTTCTACACATTCAACACTGGCATAAAAAGACTTCATATCTATAAAAGCAATATCAGAATGAGGTTCTAATGTGTAATCGATAATTCCCATAGCTACACCTCGTTAATAGGTCTAAAACTTTTAGTGACTAATCCTACTATTCTTACTTCATCGATAGGTGCAATAATATCATCGTATTTATCATTTAACGATACTAAGCGAACTTTATCTTCTTCGATATAGACTTTTTTAATATAAGTTTCTTCATTATAAACTACGGCATATATTAAACCATCATAGTCAAAACCAGTTTTCTTAATAAGAGCTACATCACCGTTATGATACTTAGGTTCCATAGAATTCCCATCTACCCAAGAGGCTATATCATAGTCATATTTGCTACTGAAATAAACAGTATCGAATTCATAATTCTCATCATAGTAGTTACCTAGACCAGCAGATAACTTAGCGTGAACACGATATTTATATAACTGAGAAAAATATAACTCATTGGCTACTTTTAGAAGTTTTTGTTTGTTAATATCATTTAGTTGCAAGTATCTGTTGACTATTTCGTACTCTGATTCAAAGTAACTAGTCTCAACATTAAAATAATCGGCTAGCTCTTCTAAGTTCTTTTTATTAGGTATAAATTTACCTTTTTCCCAACCGTTATACGCTGAACGAGTAACACCAAGATGCTCGGCAATAGCTGTTTGTGATATATTATGTTTTTTTCTAAGTGCCTGTAATCTATCTTTTGAGAACATATTAGACCTCCTTTCTAAATATTGTCAAGTTATAACTTTACAAATTAATTATAAAACAAAATAAATATAGTGTCAAGGTAGAGAAAGAAGATAAAGAAAGAAATATTTATTATAAGATATTGCTAGCGAAAGTATAATAATATATAATGATAGAAGCAATCATTAAGAAGGTATAAATAGGTTTTTATCTAAAGACAAGGAGACATTATGAAAGAGGAATTACTTAAAAAAGCGATACAAGGTGATAATAGTGAAGTGTTGGATCCAGTTACGAAAAGTGTCTGGGACTTACGTGGTATAAGTGAAGAAGAACTCATAGCAACCGCAAGAGAAATAAATGAAAAATTAGGATATGAACTATTCGATGATTTAGACTATAAAACACTTATAAGTGATTTTTCAAAAGTATCTCGTGAACGATTTAAATACGCTATTGAAAAATCAGAGTTTCGTAATGATAGATTAGAAAAAGCAGTTAGAGAGCATAGTGATGACATATTAGTAGATATAATAAAAGCACATGAGAACTTTGATTCAATGGATATATATGAACTATACGAACTTGCCTTTGCGGTAAATAAAAAACTAGGTTATAGATTATTTAGAGATATATATTCATATAGCTTAAAACGAGACTTTGAAAGAGTAGCTATTGCAGTGAAAGTATACAAAGAAGAAGGAAAAATAATTAAGTTTATGAAATAGAAATCAGCAGAAAAGATGATTATATAGTTGTATAATAAGAAGTAAAAAAAATAAAAGAATAATAAAAAAAGAAGACTTAGTTTAAATGGGGAACTAAGTCTTCTTGCTAATAGGAATAATACTTTGAAGATTACCCTTAAAATTATATATTATATTCCTATAATTATTATAACACAAATGTGAGATTTTTTAAATATAAAAAACAAAATATTGCAAAGGTATTCAATATTTTATATAATTAGTAGTGGTACGAATAAAAGTAACAGTTAAAATTAGTAAATATTAATAATTTTTAGGGATTTTATTATAGAAATAGTATTTTGAAGAATATTTTAAAATCATATATTATAATCAATAACTATTATAATATAAATGTAAAATTTTTTAATATAATAAATAAAATATTCTAAGAAATATATACTTTGAAGGGAGTTTCAATAGAGAAGTAATCATAAAAGTTTATATTAATAGTAATAATACTACTGCCAAGGGAAATAATAGTACTTCATAAGTTATCTATGAGAACATTAAGTTATAGTACGCCTTTTTGTATTTTAAGGAGAGTTTAGTAATACTTGTATATATCATTATTTAATAAAAATACAGATAAAATGAAAAGAGTATACAAATAGATTTATAGAAATAATATGTCAGCAGAATAGATTATTTTAAAAAAAATAAAGTATAGTTAATAATGGATTTAATTAAATTTTGAAAGGGGAAAATATGACAGAAATAACAGATGTTAAAAGAAAAATATTAGAATTAGCGCCAGCTCACTTTGAAGAGTTTTGTAGTACATTATTATATAAAATTGGTTATAAAAATATTAATGAATTAGGAATAAAAGCAGGTACGGGAAAGACAAAAACAGGTAATCCAGATACATACTTTAGACAGGAGAATGGAAATTATGTATTTGTAGTATTTACTACACAACAAAATGATATTTTTTCAAAGATACAAGAAGATGTTAGGAAATGTTTTGATTTAGTAGAAAGAGGTTTGCCAGTAGAGAAAATTGAAACGATTATTTGTTGTCATACTTCATCGAATTTAAAAGTCATAGAAGATAATAAATTATATGAGTTTTGCAATAAGAAAGATGTAAACTTAGAAATTTATGGTATTGATGAGATAGCTAATCTTGTATATAACGACTATCCTGAGTTGTTGAGATCATTGAACCTCAGTATTAATACTAATCAAATCCTTCCTATTGATGACTTTATAAAGTTAAATGATAATAATATGATGACTGCACCTTTAAATACTGATTTTCATTTTAGAGAAGAAGAATTACAAAATATTATCAATTCTCTCGAAACCAGTTCAGTAGTAATTATTGTAGGAAAATCAGGTGTTGGGAAAACAAGATTAGCCCTAGAAGCAGCAAGTTTGTATGAGAAAACAGGAAATTATAAAATATTTTGTGTAAAAAGTAATAAATTAGAAATTTATAATGATTTAGTATCGACAATAAAAAAAGGTGAGAATTATCTATTTATAGTAGATGATGCTAATGAACTAGAGCAGTTTAATTTTATATTAGAATATGTAAATAAACTTAGTGATAATTATCATGTTAAAATAATTGCGACTGTAAGGGACTATATAAAAGAAGAGGTTATTAATCTAGTTAGAGAATATACAAATCCTATAACTATTGATATTACTAAACTTACAGATGATGAAATAAAGAAATTTATAGAAAATAATTTTGGAATTAGAAATAATTTATATATAGACCAGATTATAAGAATTTCTGAAGGAATTCCGAGATTTGCGTATATGGCTGGAAAATTAGCGAAAGAAAAACAAAACTTATCTTCTATTTCAGATGCTTCACAACTGTATGAGAACTACTATAAAAAACCTATGAGTAAACTTATAGAAGCTGATAGAGCTGTCCTTATTACAGCAGGAATTTTAGCTTTTAATAAATCAATAAAATTTCAAGATGTAGAATTTTTTAAAGAGTTTCTAATTGAATTAGGAATATCAATTTTTGATTTTAAAAATGCTATTGATAAGTTAAATAGAATTGAGTTTATAAATGTAAAAAAAGGAAAAGTTGCAATTTTTGATGATCAATGTTTGTCAAATTATATGCTATATTATGTTTTTTTAGATGAACAGTTAATTAAATTATCAGATATAATAGAAGTTTTTTATATTTATTCTCGTAGTAGAACAATAGAAGCATTAAATACGATTTTAAATATATTTAGATCAGAAAAAACGTTAGAATATATTAAAGAAGAAATATTAATAGTTTGGAATAAATTTGAAAAAGAAAATTCTCAGTATTATGAATCTTTTGTGAGAGATTTTCATATCTATAAACCTATAAAAGGGTTTAAAATTGCTGACGAAAAGATAAAAAGTATTGAAGAAAAAAAGTTTAATATTACTGAAATTAATTTTGATAGGAAAGATTTTTATAATAGTAATTCTCCTCTTGAATATTTAACAGGATATCAAAATAGCAATGAATTATTAAAGGTTTATCAATTATTAATGGAATATGCTGGTAAAACAAGTTCGACTTTAATAGAATCTTATAACTGGTTAGAAGCGTATTATAGTTTACAGCCTAAAGGTACTGATAATACTCAGAAAATAATATGTGAATATTTACTGGAGGATATAAATAAAGGTAATAGTAATGCTATGGCTATAGGGTATATGTGGGCGAAGTATTTATTATCTTATTCGTTTGAAAGTATTATTCCAGATAAAAATAATAGTTTTATAATTCGAAGTTGGCACATAGATTATGATTCATATATTAGTGAGTATCGTAAAGCTAGTTGGTATATTCTAAATTCATTAGTTTCTAAATTAGAATGGAAAGATAAGGTGCTTGCTTTTTTAGGAGAATTTGCTGATAAAATATACCATAAAAATAGTTCGAGTAAAATAGATATTAAAATACTTGAAGAGGATTTGGTACAAATCGAAAATATTTTACCACAATATGAAACTACTAGAATTGGTTATTTAAAAGTACTAAGTAAAATTCTAAATAGTGTCAAAAATCTTGGGATGAACTTGAAAGGAGAACTTGAAAAGTATCTTACTGGTAAAGAATGGGAAATTTATTCGTTATTTAGAAATAATAGAAGATTTTTTGAATGTAGTATTAAAGAATCTAAAAACTGCAGACAAGAACAAATTACAAGATATTTTTGTAGTAAAAAGAATATAGATGAAAAAGAGTTAATTTCTTTAGTAGATAATATGCTTGGAGATCCTCTATTAAGTGAAGATTACTATTATATAAATGAAGCTTTAACATATTTAATTAATGATTTAGATCTCTATGATGATAAAAAGTTGTTTGATGTATTAATTAACTCAAGTGGAAATATAAATATACAACCTAAGGTGTTATTAGAAAAAATATTAAATAATGAGAACTATAGAGAAATATTAACGGATTTAAAAAATACAAATTCCAATTTTAAAAATAAATGGATATATTTCTATTTTGATATTTTACCTGCTAATTGTATTGACGTAGATATGTATGAAGAACTATTAAATTTTGTAAAATTTGATATAAAAAATAATAAAATAAATTACATAAGAAATTTAAATTTTTTAGAGAAATTTTTAATTATTAACCCTAATATTTATATAGAGATTTCTAAAATAGTATTAGAAAATTTTTCGGAAAATAAAGCTGCATCTTGTTCTTATTTGGAAAATCTATTTGATGAAGGTTTATATACACCTGAAAAACTATTACTATCATATAAAGATGAGGTAGAAGTTTTATACAATATTTATTTTAAGTTGCTAGAAGAAGGAATTACTTTTGATTATACAGGAGAATTTTTCATTGCATTTATAAAGAATAATGAAGAATTCTTAAGAAAATATAGTGATATTTATATTATGAGAAAAGCATGGAATACCGGTAACGAAGATGGACGAATAGAAAGACTTTGGAAATCAGAAAATTTCATTGAGTATTTTGATTTGATATTTTATAATATTTTGGAAAGTAATATTGGTTACTATGATAAGGCTAGTTTGGCTTCAGAGTTATTTACAAATACTAGTGATGAAGAAATAGTTGAAGAAAATCAGTATATATGGCTAGAACACATTATTAGCGAGAATGCAAATAAAGAAAATATAGTGAATATATTTAATATTATTTGTGAATTAAATGAAAAACTAAGAAAATTTTCAATAAAAATTTTCCTAAATAATAACTATAATTTTGAAACATTTAAGAAACTATCTCTTTTTCCAAGGGCAATGTCAGGTTTTGGGAGTTTTATTCATTTATTTGAAAAACGTATAAATTTTATTCAAAGTTTATATCCTTTAATGGAAGGTATTAAGTTTCTCGATCATGAGGAATATTTAACTAATATAGAAAGTAATTTAATACTTGAAATTGATAGAACAGAAACTGAAGATTTATATGAGGGAATAATATAGAGATTTGTATTTAAATTTTAAAAATTATTATCTTATATAAATGCATATTTGTTAGTTTATAAAAAAATACTATTATTTATATTATAATAAAACGTAACGGGTTATATTAATTATCAGAGTAAAGGAATTGTTAAATGGAAAATTTCAATGAGTTACTAGCCCTTAGGAATAAAATAGAAAATACACTAAATTACCAACTATCATTAAGTAATTTAGAATTGTACCACAGCAATCTTTTTGCTGTTGTACTTGAGAAGTCTGAATGTATTAATCATAAATTTTTTAGCGATGTTGTAGATATTAATAAAAAATACACAAACTTGAAGGTGTTTAGGGAAAAAAATAAAATTGATTTAACTATTGAGGTAATTGATGAGGTTGGTAAAAATCATACTATTTTTATAGAAAATAAAGTTAAGTCTTTACCTGACAAAGGTCAATTAGTTCGTTATTCTAAAAAAAATTCTAATGCTAAAGGAATACTTCTTAGTTTAGTTAAACCTGGATTTGAGCTTCCTGATAGTTGGTTTAGAAGAGGTTATGGTGAGTTAATTGAGTATTATAGTGATTTACTTAATAAAGTAGATGAGACTTTTAGATTATTCTTAATAGATTATATTGAATATATGAAGAATGTGGAAGTGTTTATTGAAAAGATAAGTTATGGTGAATCTTACTTTTTAGAAGAGTCTAATGATAAAGTACTTGATGGTATGAGATTAGGATCGGTTATTGAGAAGATTCATTATGCGAATTTAGAGAATAAGATTACTGATTTAGGGTATAAAACATATTCTGGAAAAATAAGAGGAGGCCATCACTTTGGAATCGTACTCCCTATTGATGGCACTAATTCAACATTTGATATTCAAATAGAAGGGAATCAGTACAGGCATAAGGTTAATTTTTCGATTGAAGATAAAGAGAGATTAGGTGATTTAGAAAGAATATGTGATATTATAAAAGAAAAAACATGTCTATTTAATTTTAACTTAGAAAACAATCCAATACTAGAAAAATCATTTTCACGGAAAAAATGGAAGACATATTATAAAAAAGATTTTTACGATTATGCACATATAAGAAAACATGTATCTTGTAAAAAATTAATTGATTACATAAAAGAAGATGTGAAGAAAATTGAAGAGAATTTAAACATTGTTAAAGATATTATATTGGAAAATTAGAGGATAGAGGTGAAAAAAGAATGAACATAGTATTATTGAAAGCAACTGAATCTGATATGAAAGAAATTTGGAAAATGCAAGTAGAGGCATTTAAAGATTTATTAGAAAAATATAAAGACTATGATATGAGTCCAGCGACGGAAAGTTATGAAAATATATTGAATAAATATAATCAACCATGGACAAAGTATTTCTTTATTATAAAAGATGGCAATAAGGTTGGGGCAGTAAGAGTTGTTGATAAAGGAGATAGAGGTAGGAAAAGAATCGCTCCTTTATGGATTATGCCATCATATAGAAATCAAGGATTAGCTCAGCTAGCTATAAAAGAATTGGAAAAATTATATGGTTCAAATCATTGGGAATTAGATACTATTCTACAAGAAAAAGGAAATATCTATTTATATGAAAAGTTAGGTTATAGAAGAATAGATAAGATAGATCATATTAAAGATGGATTGGATATTGTATTCTTTCAAAAAGATTAGTGGAATTATATAAAGTAAGCACTATTTCTCTTTTCAACCTCACACTTTCGCGTTATAATATAACTATCAACACAACAAATAATTCATTTAACCATGGAGGTAAAGTATGAACAAAGTAATAGAAACAATGATGAACCATCGTACAAGAAGAAGTTTTGTAAAAGGTAATGAATTACCAAAAGAACATTTAGATCAAATTATCGAATGTTCTAAACAAGCATCTAGCTGGATGAATGGTCAACACTACAGCATTATTGCTACAACAGGGGAAACAAAACAAAAAATTGCTGATTTAATTAGAGAACAAGCTCCAGGTAATGCAGCACATATCGAAAGTTCTGCAGCATTCTTAATATACTGCCTAGACTACAGCAATATTAAATTATCATTTGATATTGAAGGTGGAGAGTTTGATATTTCTAATCAATATGAACCTCTATTAATTGGTTCTATGGATGTTGGTATTGCGATGCAAAATGCTGCATTAGCTGCTGAATCATTAGGATATGGTATAGTATTTTGTGGTGGAGTGAGAGGATTTGCTAAAGGTATTTCTGAATTATTAAATATTCCAGAAAATGCATTGTTCTTATGTGGATTAAGTATTGGTGTAATTGATGAAGAAAAATCTACAGAAAAAGTTAAACCAAGACTACCACACGAAGCTAACGTTGGATACAATGAGTTTCCAAAATCTAATGAAGAAGTATTAAAAGCATATCGTCAAACTATGATAGACTTTGCAGAAGCTCGTGAAACTAAAACATGGACTAAGAAATTCGCAGACTTCTATGCTAAACCTTCAGGAATAGAAGCTGTAACAAAAGAATTATTAGAAAAAAATGGATTTGTTAATAAAAAATAATTAAGACAAAAAAATATAAGCACTGTTTATGTACGCTATAGTATATAGACGGTGCTTATATTAATTTAAGGGATAAAATGTAAAATCAAAAATAACCATCCTTTTTAGGGATGGTTATTGTTAGTTTTATTATTATAGAGAAGTTAGGAACGTTAGTCCACCTAATACAACACCTGCTGCATTAGGAATAATTAAAATCCAGTCTTTTTTTGGTTCTTTTGTCCAACCATAGATAACCCAAATTAGGCAAGAAACTGCCGCAAATAATGGTTGGAAAGGCTGAGCTTTAACACCATGTAAGTTCGAAATAATTTGTGGGATGTAAGCAATAAATACAAAAATCCCAATAAATGCTCCAATTGAGCCTACTATACGATTAATTTTTTGTTTTGTCATAAGGTACCTCCTATGTTTACAATACAACATATTGAAATAAGATTCAAGAGTTTTGCATTTAGTTTTCATGAAATTATAATTATCGGTAGTTTTTATAATAAAGTTTATATCTTGTTAGAATCTATAATTGCTTATATAGATACAATTGGAGCAGGTACGATTTAGTATATACTAAGTTAATATTTTTTTGGAAAGCAGTGTAAACTAATAAAAATTTTCACGTATGTATATTTTAAATAATATATAGTTAAATAAAATTAGAGTATTTCTATTAATCTAAGTTAACATATATATTATAGTTATTGATATAATAGCTATTTTATTTTTTAAAATTTTTTTTAAAAAAACTATTGTCAAAAAAGGTCAAACATGTTATAATTTATTTAAGGTCAAAAAAGGTCAAAGGTAATTTGACATTAACATAATAAATTTGACGGGCATAGACCTACTAAAAATAAAAAGGAGATTTACAATGGATATTAATAGTTTTACAAATAGTGTGAAAGAAATCTTAGCGAAATCTTCCGAATTTGCAACAGAGAAAAAAAGTCAAAGTATTACGAGTGAGATGTTTATAAAAGCAGCACTTACTGGTAGTAACTTATATAGTGATATTTTAGGAAGAATTAATATTGATAAGGAAAATTTACTTCGTGAGTTAGATCACGAAATATCTAAAGTAAGTGGGGTAGAAGGGGATAATATAAATTATGCTAGCTATCTTAGTAACGATTTAAATGCCTTATTAGTAGAAGCTAACAAATACAAAGATAAATATGAAGATAAATTTATATCTTGTGAACATATTGTTCTAGCAAGTTATGTAAAAAATAGTATAGTAAAAAAATATGTCGATAAAGTTGCTACACTTAAACAAGTAACTGAGGTTATCGACGGTATAAGAGGAGGTAAGAAAGTTATGAATGAAAATCCAGAAAACAACTACGAAGTATTAGAAAAATACGGACGTGACTTAGTAGAAGCTGCACGTAGTGGTAAAATCGATCCAGTAATTGGTCGTGATGAAGAAATAAGAAATGTAATTAGAATATTATCTAGAAAAACAAAAAATAACCCAGTATTAATCGGGGAACCTGGTGTAGGTAAAACTGCGATTGTTGAAGCTTTAGCTCAACGTATCGTTCGTGGTGACGTACCAGAAAGCTTAAAAGATAAAACAGTATTCGAATTAGACCTTACTAGTTTAGTCGCAGGTGCTAAATATCGTGGTGAATTCGAAGAAAGATTAAAAGCTGTATTAAAAGAAGTTAAAGAACAAGAAGGTAAAATAATACTATTTATTGACGAAATCCACATGTTAGTTGGTGCAGGTAAAACTGACGGTGCAATGGACGCAGGTAACATCTTAAAACCAATGCTTGCTCGTGGTGAACTACACTGTATCGGTGCAACTACGCTTAATGAATATCGTCAATATATCGAAAAAGACTCTGCATTAGAACGTCGTTTCCAAAAAGTTCTAGTTAAAGAACCAACTGTAGAAGATACAATATCTATCCTACGTGGTCTTAAAGAAAGATTCGAAGTTTATCACGGTGTTAAAATTTCTGACCGTGCTATTGTAGAAGCTGCAGAATTATCTAACAGATATATTACTGACAGATTCTTACCAGACAAAGCTATAGACTTAATCGACCAAGCTTGTGCTACTATAAAAACTGAAAACTCATCTAACCCAGCAGAGTTAGATACAATCAATCGTAAAGTAATGCAACTTGAAATCGAAGAAAAAGCATTAAGTAGTGAAGATGACGAAGTATCACAACGTCGTTTAGAAAACTTAAAAGAAGAGTTAGCAAATCTTAAAGAAGAACAAAATAAACTTCAATTACAAGTAGATAGTGAAAAAGAAAAATTATCTGCGGTAAAAGATCTTCGTGAAAAAATCGATAGAGTTAAATTAGAATTAGAACAAGCTCAAAATAACTATAACTTAGAAAAAGCTTCAGAATTACAATACTCAACTTTACCAAAATTAAAACGTGAGTTAGAAGAATTAGAAGAAAAATCTAAACATGAAGATTATAAATTATTAAAACAAGAAGTAACTGAAGATGAAATTGGCTTTATCGTAAGTCAAATGACAGGTATTCCAGTTACTAGATTAGTAGAAACAGAAAAAGAAAAACTACTTAACTTAGCTGATACTATTCATGAAAAAGTAATAGGTCAAGATGAAGCTGTTGAGAGTGTAACTAATGCAATATTACGTTCTCGTGCAGGTATTGCTGATCCAAATAGACCAATCGGTAGCTTCCTATTCTTAGGACCTACTGGTGTAGGTAAAACTGAGCTTGCTAAAGCTTTAGCTCTTAACTTATTCGATGATGAACGTAATATCGTTAGAATAGATATGAGTGAATATATGGAAAAACACTCAGTCAGCCGTTTAATCGGTGCTCCTCCAGGATACATCGGTTATGAAGAAGGTGGACAACTTACTGAAAGTGTAAGACGTAATCCATATAGTATTATCTTAATGGACGAAATAGAAAAAGCTCATCCAGATGTATTTAACATCTTATTACAACTATTAGATGAAGGTACTTTAACTGATTCTAAAGGTGTAGTAGTAGACTTCAAAAACACAATTATCATTATGACTTCTAACATTGGTTCATTAGAATTATTAGAAGAAGTAAAAGACGGTGTTATTTCTGATGAAACTCGTAAAAATGTTACTAACCAACTTTACGGATACTTCAAACCAGAAATACTTAACCGTATGGATGATATAATTATCTTCAAACCATTAACTGAAGATAATATTAAAGGAATTGCTAATAAACTTCTTGATGAATTAGTAAGACGTGTTGCAAGTAGAAATATTGAATTAACATATGATGAAAAAGTTTCTGCTTGGGTAGCAACTGCAGGATTCGATATGAAATTTGGTGCTCGTCCACTTAAACGATTTATCCAAAGTCAAATCGAAAATAAACTATCAGTTGAATTAATACGTCACGGTATAGAAGATGGAATGAAAATACATCTTGATTACGTAGATGATCAATTAAAAATTGATATAAAATAATATATATAATTCAAACCTCAAGTTAATCTTGGGGTTTGTTTTTTTATGTACTTTTTTATAAATATATTTTGTAGTATAATTAAAAAGAATAGTAATAAAAGTAAATTTATTAAATGGAGGAGCAAGTATGAAAATTGCGGTTATGGCTGGAACACCTATCGATTCTAAATTAGGTGAAAACTTATTAAACTCATATGGTTATAATGATATTGTCTTAGTACCTATATCAAATAATCCAGTTGAACAAACAACATTCCAATCGTTAAATGATAGTGAAAGAGAAAAAATAATAGTAGAAATAATAGAACAATTAAAAGAAAAAAATTGTGAAGTTATCTTTGTATATTGTAATTCATTAAGTTCAGTAGTAGACTTTGACAGATTAGCTATTGAACACAATATAAAAATAGTAACACCTATGCAGATGTATAGAAACCTTGGTTTAGAATATAAGTATCTAGCTGTTATGGCAGCAAACTCACATGGTTTAACAGGTGTTGAGAACAATCTATATGTATCAAATCCAAGCTTACGTGTTTTAGGATTATCAATGTTAGAACTAGTAAAAGCTATAGAAGAAGAAAAAAGCCCTGAGGAAATAGTTAAAGACTTTAACTTTGAAGTACTATTTAATTATTTTGAACAAACTAAAGTAGAAGCTGTTGTATTAGGATGTACGCATTTTCCATATATAAAAAAAGAACTAGAAAAAATTACGAATCTACCAATTATAGATGTTGGTGTATTTATGATTAATAGTATGGAGAAATAGTTAGATTGTTATAGGAAAAGGGAGAGTAAATAAGCTTATCCCCAGAGAATATACGGTTAAACGAATATTTAAAAGGAGTTAAAGTAATTATGGACTTTGAAAAATTTAAATACCACTCTATAATTAACGATGAGCTTGGCCTTCGTATAGTATGGGGTAGAGGAAAAGAACATTTTAGTTATTTTGTAAACGAAGAGCTAGCAGAGAAATCAAGAAGGTCAGATAAAGATGCATTAGAGGTAATGTTTTATTTAGAGCATAAAAGATGGCCAAAAGAGGGTGAATTAGAAAACTACAATAAAACAGATGTAAAAGAGTATATAGGGGACGGTTTTATAATTTATGAAGAAAAAGGGAAGTATGAAATAAGAATAGAAAAAGACTGTGGTGGAGCAGCTGTAAAACCAGTGTTCTATCCAATAACTAAAGAACTCAAGGAAAAAGCACTTAAATCCCAAAGAGATGGATACGAAGTCGTGATATATGCAGAAACAGGACGATGGCCCTTAAAAGATCAAGACGAGGTAGATAGAGAATTCCTTAGGGAATATCCTGAATTCATTCTTAAAAACCCTGAATTAAATAAAGAACTATTTTCAGAAGAAGAGTTTAATCACTTAGTAGCACTAGGGAAGGAAAGAAAAAAACAAAAAGAACAAGAAAAAGAGGAAATTAGAGAGAATCCTGAGCTTATTTTATGGGTATCAGAGAAAAAAAGAAATATGTTTTCTGAAGAAGAAATAAATCGTTTAGAGGTACTTGCGAAAGAAAAAATAAAAATTCGTAAAAAGAAAATAAGAAAACGATGTGGGATATTTATAGCGATAATAACGATTCTGATAGGAAGTTTTTATAGCTATTATAAAGTAAACAATAGAAATGCTTTTGAAGAGATGTATAATTCCTATTATAATGTCCTACCGCTTAGGACAATTACTAATATGCCTCAAATAGTGCCTTTAACTAGGGATCAAACAGAACAAAGCATTAGAGCTCTAAATTATAAAACTAATACAGATAAAGATAAAGTAGAAATTTCATTAGTGAATAATTTAGATAGAAAAAGTATCTCAATAATTTCTTCTAGTTATATCTCTGAAGAAGTATACTTAGATATAAATTATAGATATGAGGTAGATACTCAAAAATTAATTAATTATGTTAGTTTCCGTGGTAGAAATATTCCTAGTACTGATGACAAACAAAAGCAAAGAAAAGAACTACTAGAAAAATACAATATTTCAAAAGAATATCTACAAGAAAAGTCTGATAAACTATTAGATACTGTACTGACGGACTGGAAGAGGTATAGTAATAGCTCATATTCAAAAGATAATATGGGAAGACTGACAATAGAGAAAGATGAGTTTTTAAAATAACAATTATATTATTGATAAAGAAAGTACAGGAGGAGTATGGTATGCTAGACCAAGAAAAGATTAAAGATATATTAGTATTAGCTTCAACTGAGGTTGATAACTATTTTGGATATAAAAATGTGGAAAAACCACTAATAGAATTGGAGTATGATCCAGAAAATAATATTAATCCAAGACTAACACCACTAGTTTATAGTAGTTTTAGTATTAGAATAAGTGTAATAGATATAGAAAAAGAAGGAGCATTGACTTATTCGGTAAATTTAGGTAATTTTTATAATCTAAAAATATTAGTTCCACAAAAGATATCACAAAGAATATCTTCAGGGATAAATAAAGAAGATATTCAAAAATCATTAGAAGTATTAGATGAATATTTAATTTGGCGAATGACAGATGCGCAAAAGAAAGTATTTGGAATACCACTAGATAAAGAAGTGTTAAAAGAAAATTAACATACGAAATAAATTATTAAGGAGTAGAGAAATGTTAACTCAAAAGCAGATTGAAAATATGTTAATAAAGGCCTCTGAAGGAGTGAAAAAATATTTTGGAGAAGAGAATTCTAGATTTGTAGGAATGGAATTAGAGTATGATTTGGCTAAAATGAGGTTTCCGACAGCAAAATTTTTAGTTTATAGAAGTTGGGAAATAACAGTATTAATAGATGATATATATCGTGGAGGAACAATGAATTATGGAGTGAATATCGGAGAAGACTATAGTCTAAAAACATTAGTTCCTTATAAAGTATCAGAAAGAATATCATTCAATGATTGGAGTGAAGATATCCAAAAATCATTAGAAGTATTAGATGAATATTTAATTTGGCGAATGACAGATGCACAAAAGAAAACATTTGGAATACCGCTAGATAAAGAAGTATTAAAAGTAGATTAAGAATAAGGTTGTAACTTTTGTTAGTTACAACCTTATTGTCATAGTTACTCAATAATAGTATAATAGCAATAAATATAAAAAAGGTTTTAAGTTGGAAAATAATAAAGTAATATTAACTTTACTAGTTTGTAGTGAAAATAGTATAGGGTAGGAGTGTTGAAAAAATGATAAAAATGGAAAATTATAAAAACCACGGTATAATGATAGATGATAATGAATATAGTATATTTTGGTTTAGAGGAAAAGAAATGTTTGATTATGAAGTAACAGAAGAGTTGGCGCAGAAATCAAGAAAATCAGATAAAGATGCATTGGAAGTAATGTTTTATTTAGAGAATAAACGATGGCCAAATGAGGGTGAATTAGAAAACTACAATAAAACAGATGTTAAGACATATGTAGGAGATGGTTTTACTATTTATGAAGAAAAAGGGAAGTATGAAATAAGAATAGAAAAAGATCACGGAGGTCCGGCATTTTATCCTATAACTAAAGAACTCAAAGAGAAAGCACTTAAATCCCAAAGAGATGGATACGAAGTCGTGATATATGCAGAAACAGGACGATGGCCACCGAAAGATCCAGAAGAAAATAGTAGAAAGTTTATTCGAAAATACCCTAAATTAATACTGATAAATCCTGAAAAAATGCAGAAAATATTTTCCAAAGAAGAATATGAACATTTAGTAAAAATTGCAAAAGAACTACAAGAAAAAGAAGAAAAAAAATAAAGGTAGTTTAAAGTTATTGTTTAAGTTGAAAGATAAGGCATAAATTTTAATTTATGACTTGTCTTTATTTATATATCGGATAGATGTTAAAAAAATATTAAATATTAATTGTAAAAAAATATAATTAAATTTTGATAAATAGTATAATATATAGTATAATATAAAAAAGTAAAAGATAAAAGGAGCTAATATGGATTTATTGCAAAGTAGTAAAGAACAAGCTTCAGGAGCGGCAACTCAACTAATAGGTGCTAGCAGTGGTTTAAGTAATGTTAGATCTGTTACAAAAGATTCAGAAACTACAGTAGCCGGAAATACTAAAGCTCAAAGTAGTGCTGATTTAGCACTAGCTACTGGCCAAGAGCTTCAACAAGTAATTCAAAGTATGTGTAATAATATACATAGTCTTGCCGCAGAATTTGAAGCTATGGATAATTCCTTGAGTAAGGAATTACAACCTAAATATTTACGTTAGTTATTAAATACTATGAGGATTAATTAATGGATAATAAAGAAGATTATATTAAAAGGAGAATGTTAGAAGAACAGCTAGATGATAATAAAAAGAAGTTAAAAAAACTCGAAAGATTAGAGGAACTAAGCAATAAAGAACAATATCGGAGCCATAGATTAAAAGAACAGTTACATCATATATTTGGAAGAGAATATAATAAACATATGGATAATATAAGTTATTGTGAGGAGCTAAGTAGAAAAAATCTGACAAAGAAAAAAAATACACTTCTAGATGAAGAAGCTGATTTGAAAATTAAGTACAACAAATTAAAAAAATAATTATGAGATAGTAGGAGAATGTATGAGTATAAATATGATATTAGGCTCTGCTCAAAGCCAAACTAATAGTATAAAAAACCTCACGACAAGTCAAATAGGAAGTTATCAACAAATACAACAAGCATTATCAAACTTTATGTTTCAAACAAATAGCTTGCAAGGCGCAGCATATGATAGTGCCAAAGCTTATTGTGGAAGTGTTTTATCTCCGCTAATTGATGGATGTATATTATTAAATAAAGCTATTGAAAAAGCAAACGAGGAATATATAAATAAATATACAAGTGAAGTATATGGGGAGTCTTTAAAGCAAAGTGATTTAGAGAGATTAATTGATGAAACAAAAAGCCAAATTGCTTTGAATGAAAATCTACTAAATGAACAATTTGAACAAGATCCAGTGGATTTAAGTGAAGTAAGTAATTTGCAAGAAAAGATAGATAGTTATAGAAAAATTCAACGAGACTTGGAAGAAAAGTTAAGTAAGCTACTAGCATTTGATGCGAATTCTGTTAGTATATTCCAAGAAGTAGATGTTTTAAGTTACTCTGTTGCACAAGGGATTGCATTAGCCCAAAGAAGTTGGAGTCCAACACTAAAAACATTTATGCTACCTGGCAAAAATGAAATGGGATGGGTAGGTACTATCAAGGAAATATGGGAAAAGAATAATAAAGAAAGTAATAAAACAAATAGTATTAAATCTTCAAAAAGAATGATAAATAGTCAAATAAATGCAGAAGAATATGATAGATATGTAGCACATTATTCAGGATTACATGGTAAACCAATTATAGGTGCAAGTGTAATACATAATGCTAGTTCTGAAGAGAAGAAAGACTTAGTACTAGCAATATTACCTTGGATTATGCCGGGTGGCTCATTAAGACTAACAATGTTATCGGGTGGAACTTTAGGACTAATAGACGGATTGGTTTCTAAAGATAAACCATCAGATGTTATTAAAAAAATGGCATTTGGAAGTAGTTTTGCTTTGTTTAGTCACCTAGGCGTAAGTTTATTAAGTAAGGGAACTAAAGTAAAAAATTTATTTAAATCAGGTGAAAATGCAGAAAATAAATTACTAAAAAATGTTAAGAATGAAAGTTTAAAATCAAAAAATAATTTATCTCAAAGAGGTTCAATAAATCAAGTTAAGGTAGCTGAAAGTGGAATCGATGGAAAATTGAAGCCAACAATACTTTACAATGCTAAAGAATTTCCAAGAGACTTAAAAAAATATCCACGTGATTTGATATTAAACAATACAAATAATAAAATAATAAATGTACCGAGAAATGAAAAACTAAGAAATAATTTAGTCCAAAAAACTACAAATGAACAATCAAGATTACTTAATCAAATCGAAAAAGAAAAAATAAATTCTCAAATAATTTATGGGAAAAAGGAATTTCTAGAAGAAATGGCAAAACTTCCAAGAGTAGACCTATCGAAAAAAGTAGAAGATGGGTTGGTAAGCATAAAAAAAGGTGAAAAACCAAAACCAGAGTTTTATTTATCTAATAAAGAGATAGAGACACATCTTAAATTATTTAAAGATGGAGTTGTAAAGATTGTAAGTGAAGAAAGTTTTAATAAAACACTAAGAGAATATGGAGGATTTATAGGTCCTGTAGAAGGACAATTTGCAATGCCCAAGTTTGTTTATAATAAAGCTGTTAAAGCATCTAATGGGAATCCAAGGGTATTAGAGGAATTGTTAGGACTTGAAAAAGGTTTTCTAGGAGAGAATCCAGTGGTAATAGAACCTAAAGAGTTGAAATTCTTAAAATTTCCTAGTGGAAATGAGCCTGGAGCTTATGTTGGATTATGGCAGCCCCCAGGATTTACAAAAGGTGGAATACCTGAGGCAGTAATAAATCAACTAGCTCCAGATGAATATATAAATAAAAAAGTGTATGAAGGAGTATTTAATAAATGATAGAAATAGAGAAATATAAAAATCATGATATTGTAAAAAATGGAGATGAATATCGAATTATATGGGATAGGGGAAAAAAGTATTTTGGGTATAATGTAACTGAAAGTTTGGCGGAGAAATCAAGAAAATCAGATAAAGATGCATTAGAAGTAATGTTTTACTTAGAAAATAAAAGATGGCCAAAAGAATATGAGCTAGAGAATTATAATAAAACAAATATAAAAAAACATGTTGGAAATCAATTTATAATATATGAAGAAGACGGAAAATATGAAATATCATTTGAAAAAGAAAGTGGGGGCGTATCATTGGGGGACGTATGCTACCCAATAACAAAAGAACTAATGGAAAAAGCATTTAAATCAGATAGAGATGCTTATGAAGTGAAAATATACGCAGAAACGGGAAGTTGGCCAACAGCTAATCAGGACGAAACAGATAAAAAGTTTATACGAGAATTTCCAGAATTAGTATTAAAAAATCCAGAAAGATGTAAAAAGCTTTTTTCCAAAGAAGAATATGAACACTTAGTAAAAATTGCAAAAGAAGAACAAGAAAAACAAAAAGAACAAAAGAAGGATAACTAAAATTTTTGATAATATTTTTAATGAGGGAAAAGAATAAAATTGAGAAGAGTAGACTATATATAAATATAAAAATGATAATATAATAATAAAGAGGACGAAAAATTTTCGTCCTCTTTTAATCTTAAAATTTACTTTCTGCTTTTTCATATGCATTATAAAATATAGGTGCATTTATATTATATTGTTTTCCAGTATCGTATAGACATTTACAAACGAATAATAAATCTTCTGTATTGTTATGTAGTGTCATAATCTTTCTAGTAAGAATATTAGTCGCAAACATTCGTTTCATTATTGGTGCTGAAACAAATATCGGAAGTTTATATCCCCAAAGTTCATTTCTATAGTGTTTTAAGTCTACACCACGTGCTTTTATAATCTTAGAAGTTTCTCTTATTGCACAAACCGCTTCAGCTAATAGTTTAGATGAAGACATAAGATTCTCCGCAGCCTCAGTAGGATTATCGATATCTGCATATTTTGCAGCGATAGATACTACACCAGCATTAATAGCCATATGTAACCAAATCCACTTAAGCATATCATATGGTGTTTCTAACTTAATGTTGCAACTTCCAAATAATTCTACTAGCTTATCATAATTATCTATTTTAGAATTTTCTTTTTTCTCTAGTATAAAATGATCAAAAACACAACATGTAAGAGTAGCATCTACGATATTACCACCAGCTACAGGATAACCAAGAATATATTCTCTACCTTGCATTATTTTTTCAAGATACTTCTTATCTTCCCAAATACCACAGCATAGTATAATAGTTCCTTTGATATTGTTAGAGTTTAAAGTTTCAATAACACTTTCAATATTTCCTGCTGGCATACTAATAAAAATAAAATCATAGTTATCTTTTGTGTGAGTATTTACTTTATAAGTATCAGTATAGTGATCACCTTTTTTATTATTTCTACCATCTAGCATATCAACATTTAATTCTGTTATATTAATTTTTTTACTACTTTTTCTAATATAATGTTCTACATTATGGCCAGCTTTATTAAATAAATAGCTATATGTAGTTCCAATAGTTCCAAGTCCAATAGTTAGTATATCCATAAATCCACCTCACAAAATAATTATAATTATTATACTATAGATAAATTATTTTATCTATAACTGAAAAAGTATTGTAAGAAAACAAACTACGTGTTAGAATAAGTTTACGTATTTTTTGAGTAGAGGAGAGATATTATGCCGATTGGGGTTATAATTAATACCATCGCAATATTTCTAGGTGGTATAGCTGGAGCTCTTTTAGGAAATAAGTTACCAGAGAAGTATAAAGAACAGCTAAATCTGATATTTGGTCTATGTTCTATGGGGATGGGTATTTCGTCTATAGTTTTAATGAAATATATGCCTGCGGTTGTTTTTGCTCTTATTATAGGAACTATAGTAGGATTAGTGTTTAAGCTGGGGGATAAAGTGTATGAGCTTTGTTCAAAACTTCAGAAAGTAATGATTCGTATCGTACCGAAAAAAGAAACAAATATGTCAGAAACAGAATTTTTAGCTACTTTAATTACGGTGATAGTGCTATTTTGTTCTAGTGGTATGGGAATATATGGTAGTTTAAGTGAAGGTATGACTGGTGATTCTAGTTTGCTTATAACTAAGTCTATTCTGGATTTCTTTACTGCAGCGATATTTGCGTGTAACTTAGGGTATATCGTTTCGCTAATTGCTGTTCCGCAGTTTGTTATATTTACGACATTATTCTTATCTGCAAGTTTTATCGTTCCGTTAACAACACCAGATATGATTGCTGATTTTAAAGCTTGTGGTGGTTTTTTAATGGTAGCGGCAGGATTTAGAATACTAAAGTTAAAAATGTTTCCTGTGGTGGATATGATACCAGCAATGATTTTAGTAATGCCATTTAGTTGGTTTTGGATTAATATAATATTACATTTATTGTAAGATTGAAAGGATTAAAATGGGAATAGGTACATTAATAAATGCAGTAGGGGTTCTACTAGGTGGAGCTCTTGGTATATTAGTAGGTCATAAAATATCTAATAATATACAACAAGCTATAATGAAAGTTGCTGGAGTATCAGTAGCTTTCTTAGGAATAATTGGCGCGTGTGAGCATGCTTTAAAAATCAACGATGGTAAAATAGTATCTAGTGGGGCTATGGTATTGGTAGTCAGTATGACATTAGGTACTTTAATCGGAGAAGTTTTAAATATAGAAAAACTATTTGAAGATTTAGGTATTTACTTAAAAAGAGTAACTAAAAGTAGTGGTGACAATAGATTTGTTGATTCATTTATTTTGGCATCTCTAACTATTTGTATAGGGGCTATGTCTATCTTAGGAGCTATTCAAGATGCTTTATTTCATGATTATTCTATTTTAACAGCAAAAGCTGTACTCGATTTTGTGACAATATTAATATTTACTGCGGCAAATGGTCGTGGTAGTATTTTCTCAGTTGTTCCTCTTATTATATTTCAAGGTGGAATGACTATTCTTGCGAAATTTATTGAACCGATTATGACACAAGGTGCGTTAGCTAATCTATCGATGGTTGGTTCAGTATTAATTTTTTGTGTTGGTGCAAATTTAATTTGGAACCTGAAGCTTAAGGTTGCCAATATGTTACCAGCTATTGTAATAGCTGTGATCTTTGCATTTATACCGATATTTAATTAAAACAAAACTAGTATAGATTTTAATTCTATACTAGCTTTTTTGTTTTATTCACCATGTAGTAGTTTATTGTTTCTTTGTTTAGTTTGTTTAAATATTTCCTCATAATTTTCTATCATTTCATTTGAATAATTTCCTTTTTCTATTTCACAGTTTAAAGAATGAAGTACTCTTAAAATTTTTTCTAATAACTCTTTTGTAGTTAGACTCTTATTAAGTAAGTTCTCTAGCGTATCCATACAGTTAATATCTATTTTTGGATATTTGTATTTTATCTCTTGATCTTTAAGACCAGCCTCATAGTATTCTTTCATTATTTTAGTACGATTTTGTTGATTGCCAAACAAACTAAGATAAATAGAAACGACGACATTTTCTTTTACTTTTCTTTGGGCAATACCGGCAAACTTTTTACCATCTATGCTTAAGTCAAAATCACCTGGGCAATATGAATTACTAATTTCTACCGCTTGAATCTTGCTTGATACTTCTGGAAATATCTCCTTAATAAATTCAGTCATAAGGTTATAACCAGCGTTTAAAGAAAATGTACTTGGATTTATTTTCATAATTATAGAAAAACTTATAACTCCTGTGTCGGCTATAATACCTAAACCACCGATATTTCTTACTGCAGGAATTAGATTATTGTTATAAAATGAATTTAGAGCTTCTTTAAAAAATGGGACACGTGTATCAGGTGTTCCTAAAATAGCGGAATTTTCTAAAGAATGAATATGTAAAATACACTCATCATTAGTTAGTACTTGACGAAGAAATAGTTCATCAGTCGCTATAGGAATAAGAGGATTATTCCCATTTAAGTTAGTGTAGATATTAACTTTTTTATTTTTAATAAGTTCAAGCATAGTTACTCCTTAAAAGTAAGATAGAATTATAAATATATTATAGCTTAAAAAAGATTAATTTTATAGAATATAGTTTTCTATATAAAAAACCTTATTACTTCTAAAAATTCAAAAGTAATAAGGTTTATTGTATTACATATTAATTTTGTAGTCTTCTGGTTTTATAATTGGTATTACTTTTGTAAATAGTTTTACAAATAGGTATCCAGTTATAATAGGAACTACTGCAAAGATTATAGCTGCTTTAATTATTTCGTAAGCACCACCGTTAGTAGTCGCTAGGTGAGCTAATGGTCCAACTAAACCACTAAATCCAAAACCAGCACTCATTGCTGTACCTTTAATATTAAAGATAGCGGCTAGTACTCCTGTACAAGCAGCACTACAGATTACCGGTAACATGATTTTTGGTTTTGCAAAAACATTTGCCATAGAAATTTTTGGTGATCCTATAAAGTGAGCAAGACAGATACCTTTTGAGTTAACTGTCCAACCAGCAATAGCAAGTGTAAAACCACAAGCACAAATACCAAGGTTTGCTGCTCCAGATGCTATACCATCAATATTAATCGCTAGTGCAATACCAACAGATGTTATCGGTGTAACAATTAGACAAGCAAAGATAATCGCTATTAATATTGTTAGTATAATAGGTTGAAGAGTTAATAAATGTTTAATTCCGTCTCCTAATACTCTAGTAAGCCCTGCGAAAAATGGAAGTAAATATCTTCCTATACCCCCAATTACAACAAGGCTTAGAGTAGGTAGTACTAATACTGCGTAACCTTGTGTTTTGTTTCCAATAAGTAAGATAAATGCAGTTGCTAATGCTGCAGTAAAGATAATAGTAACAATATCTCCTGCACCTTTTAACATTAAGCCTGTTTTATCAGCTGTTTGAACTATTGAACCACTGGCATATAGTGTTGCTAAACCAATAGAAGTACCTTGAATAGGTGTTAACTTAAACATCATTCCTATTATCATACCTGAAGCAAGTCCAATAAGGGCATTAGAAATTGTAACCGAAAATGATAAAAACGCTAAAGATGGATATACTTTTGCGATATATTTCAAAAGTTCTCCTAATAATGCACCGGGTACTAAACATAGGACAGTTCCTAGTGCAACACCGTTAAGTACATTCATAGTAAATTTTTTAAAAGTAATTTTTTCTTCCATAACTAATTCTCCTTTCGAGTATTTACAACCTAAAAAGGTTACTAATAATTATAGCTTAAAAATTATAATTTGTACATTGATTTCGGAAAAGTAAAATAAAAAACTGACCTATAAAAAATTATAAGCCAGTTTATTGCTATAATGCTGTGAATGCAGCTGTAAATCCAAATATTATTCCCGGTGAATTGGCTATAATGATAGGCCAATCACGTTTTTCTCCTAAAAATCCATAAAGTACCCAAAGTGTACAGTTAATTCCTGCAACAAAAGGTTGTAAAAAGTCACCTTTATGACCGTTTATATTACCTGAAATTTGAGGTATATAAGATATAAACATAAGCACGGCAGTAAAAGTAGCTACCCAACTAAGTATTTTAAAAAATTTATTATTCATATTATCTTTCTCCTTTCAAAGTATTTGAGTATACTAACACATATAAAACTATATTGCAAATCAATTTTTTAAATATTTTTAATGTAAAAGGCTTTATTTGGCTTAAAAATAACTATAAATATTTTTTAAAAAAATTATTTATAAAAAGAGACATTAAGTATGTTTAAAGTTTAGTTTGTATAGTTTACTATATTGTTGTATAATGTAAATTATAACAAAAAAAGGAGTTTGACTCAAGTGAAAGTATTAAGAAAATTATTAGCTTTTCTAGTAGTTATAGCGCTTCTTGGTGGGGGAGCAGTATATGCCCTGCAACCTAGCGAAGATATTAAACCTTCTGAAAAGTTATCAAGTGTAAATTCATCTATGGATTTAGCATCATTAAATAAAGAGTTTATAAGTAATGTAAGTTATAGTAATTCGAAATTATCTACTAGTCTTAAAATTGATAATGAAATGTTCTTATCAATATTAAATCATGCGACTAAAGATAGTGCTGAAATTCAAGAAGGTAGTTATAAATTAGTTGGTAATAGAGTAGCAGCTAAGCTACCAGTTCAGTTATCTTTTATTAATAGTGAAATTTCTTCTAATATAAAACTATCAGGTTCTAATAATAAAATTGAATTAACATTAGAAGATGCTAAAATAGGTAAAGTACCTATACCTGATTTTGCTTTAGAAAAATATTTAAAAGAGTATTTAACTGGAACAGGTGTGAGTGTTAATGGAAATGTAATTACTATTAATAAAGTAGAACTACCTGTAAAACTAGAAGGTATAGAAGTATCAAATGGTATGATAAATGTATCAGCTTCTTTAACTAATGAACAGTTATTACAATATGGTTCACAAGCGTTAAAAGGTTACTTAGGAGCTTAAAAATTAAACAAAAGTCTATATTACTTATAATATAGGCTTTTTTATTGTGATATAAAAAACATCGTTTTCAGAAAATTTAATAATAAATTCTCAAAAAACACTTGAAACTTTATTGTTGATGTAATATAATATGTTTATTGAATAAAGACAGGACTACTATGTATTTATTGTTAGAGAGAAACTGGTTGGTGAAAAGTTTTATAAAGACATAAAGTAGTTATCACTTTATTAGAAATTAATTATATAGGACAATGAGTGCTCTTAGTGGGAGTTAAATGAGGTGGTACCGTGGATATATTCCGCCCTCAATAGCTTTTACTAGGAGCTTTTTATTTTGAAAGGAGAAAAAATGGTAGAATTAAAAGATACATTATTAATGCCAAAAACTAAATTCCCTATGCGTGGTAATCTTCCTAATAAAGAACCAGAATTTTTAAAGCGTTGGGAAGAAATGGATTTATATAGAAAAGTTTTAGAAAAAAATGCAGGGAAACCTTCATACGTACTTCATGACGGACCTCCATACGCAAATGGTAACATCCACATTGGACACGCACTTAACAAAATCCTAAAAGACTTTATCGTTAAGTATAAAAATATGAATGGTTTTGTTTCTAATTACGTTCCTGGTTGGGATACTCACGGTTTACCAATCGAGCAAGTATTAGTAAACAATGGTGTTGATAGAAAATCTATGCCAGCTACAAAATTCAGAAATAAATGTAAAGATTATGCGTTAAAACAAGTAGATAAACAACGTGCAGACTTCAAAAAACTAGGTGTAATTGGTGATTGGGAAAACCCATATTTAACACTAGATCCAAAATTTGAAGCTGAACAAATCCGTGTATTCGGTAAAATGGTTGATAAAGGATATATCTATAAAGGATTAAAACCAATTTATTGGTCTCCATCATCAGAATCTGCTTTAGCGGAAGCCGAAATCGAATATCGTGACCATACTTCACCTTCTATCTATGTTGGATTCGAATTAGTAAGTGAAGATGGAGTTGTAGAAAAAGGAACTAAATTCGTTATTTGGACAACAACTCCATGGACATTACCTGCAAACTTAGGTATTGCAGTTCACCCTGATTTTGAATATCAAGAAGTTAAAGTAAATGGTGAAAACTATTTATTAGCTAAAGAAAGAGTTAACTTCTTAACTGAACAATTCGGTTGGGAAAACTTTGAACTAGGAAAAACAGTACTTGGTAAAGAATTAGAATATTTACTATGTCAACACCCATTCTTAGATAGAACTTCTACAGTAATCTTAGCTGATTATGTAACTCTTGATTCAGGGACTGGACTAGTTCATACTGCACCTGGACACGGGGTTGATGACTTTATCGTTGGTCAAGGTAAATATAAACTTGGAGTATTATCACCAGTTGATAACCAAGGTAATCTAACAGAAGAAGCTGGACAATTCGCAGGACAATTTGTATTCGATGCTAACAAAAATATTATTGCACACTTAGCTGAAACTGGGGCATTATTAAAACAAGAAAATATTACTCACTCATATCCACATGACTGGAGAAGTAAAAAACCTATTATCTTTAGATCAACACCTCAATGGTTCTGTTCTATTGATGCGTTCCGTTCTGAATTATTAGATGCTGTAGATAGAACTAAATTCTACAGTGAATGGGGGAAACCAAGATTATATAACATGATTCGTGACCGTGGTGACTGGGTAATCAGTAGACAACGTGTGTGGGGAGTACCAATTCCTGTATTCTACGCAGAAAACGGAGAGGCAATTTTAGATAATACTCTAATTGAACACGTAGCTAAAATCTTTGAAGTTGAAGGATCAAATGTATGGTTCTATAAAGATGCTAAAGAATTATTACCGGAAGGTTATACTCACCCAGGTAGCCCAAATGGTGAATTCACTAAAGAAATGGATATTATGGACGTTTGGTTCGATTCAGGAACTTCTCACCAAGGATGCTGTGCACTTCGTGATGATTTAACTTATCCTGCTGACCTTTATTTAGAAGGAAGTGACCAATATCGTGGTTGGTTTAACTCTTCATTAATTACTTCTGTAGCTATCTCTGGAGAAGCTCCATATAAAGAGCTTGTATCTGCAGGTTTCGTTATGGACGGTAATGGTAACAAAATGAGTAAATCTCTAGGTAATGTTATCTCTCCAAATGATGTAGGTAAACAATTAGGTGCTGAGATTATTCGTTTATGGTCTGCAAGTGTTGACTATACTCAAGACGTGCGTATTTCTAACGATATTCTAAAACAAGTATCTGAAACTTATAGAAAAATTAGAAATACATTCCGATTCTTACTAGGTAACTTATTCAACGGAAGTTTTGATAATAGAACAGACTTATTATCATATGATGAATTAGAAGAATTAGACAAATACATGGTTCTTAAATTTGAAAAAGTTGTAGCTAAAGTATTAGATTACTATGAAAACTATCAGTTCAACAGTATTACTACAGAGTTAATCAACTTCTTCAACGTAGAATTATCTTCATTCTACCTAGACTATGGTAAAGATATTCTTTATATCGAAGCTGAAAAATCTCACAAACGTTTAAGTATGCTAACAGTACTTTACACTGTATTAAGTAAATCAGTTAGATTATTAGCTCCAATCTTATCATTCACTGCAGAAGAAGTATATGACAATATGCCATATGAAGATGCTGAATCTGTTCACTTAACTGACTTCCCAGCTAAGAATTTAATCGATGATGCAGCATTAGAAGCTAAATGGGATAAACTTCTTGAAGTACGTGACGATGTAAACAAAGCTTTAGAGGAAAGCCGTAACGAAAAAGTTATCGGTAAATCTCTAGAAGCTGCTGTTGAAATCTACAGTAACGATAGCGAAGTAGTAGAATTACTAAACTCAGTAGATAACTTACACCAACTATTTATCGTAAGTAGTGTTGAAGTTAAAGAAAACGATGGTGTTGCTTATGATTTAGCAACTGTTAAAGTAACAAAAGCTGAAGGACACCGTTGTGAACGTTGCTGGAACATTGTTGAGGAAGTAAACGAAGAAGGTTTATGTCCACGTTGTGCTAGTATCTTAAATAAATAGTAAGTTAATAAAAGAACTTGGATTCTGATTGAATTCAAGTTCTTTTTATTTAAGTTTAGAATTTAGAAAAATATTTATAGAAAAAAACAGAGTTTAACCTTATTCAATAAGTTCACAATTCGTGTTATTGTTGTTGCTTTAAAGGTCAATGAGTGTTATAATTATATGATGTAAAGAAATACTAACTTTAAAGATAGTGTGTATTTCTTTTAAATTATTACTAAATTTGAATAAAATATTTTATTGAGGGTTCAAAGAGCTGAATGTTCAATATTGATTAAGTGAAATAATTAATAATATTTTTAATTATTTTCAAAAAATATTTTGGAAGGAAAATGTTAATGGCAATTTTAGGAAAATTATTTGACGCTAACAGAAGAGAAGTAAAAAGCTTATCAAAACTAGCTGATAAAGTATTAGCTAAAGATGAAGAATACTCTAGTCTTAGTGATGAACAATTAAAAAATAAAACAGAAGAGTTTAAACAATATGTTGCTGAACAAAAAGAAAAAGGAAAATCTACAGCTGACATATTAGATAAAATTTTAGTTGATGCATTTGCGGCTGCTCGTGAAGGAGCATTTCGTGCATTAGGAATGAAACCATATAAAGTACAAATTATGGGTGGTATCGCACTTCACCGTGGAGATATCGCTGAGATGAAAACAGGGGAAGGTAAAACTCTTACTGCGACAATGCCTGTTTATCTAAATGCTTTAAGTGGAGAAGGAGTACACGTAGTAACAGTAAACGAATACTTATCACAACGTGACGCTCAAGAGATGGGAGTATTATATAACTATCTAGGTCTTTCAGTAGGACTTAACTTAAACTCATTAAATCCTGAAGAAAAAAGAGAAGCATATAATGCAGATATTACATACTCTACAAACAACGAATTAGGGTTTGACTATTTAAGAGATAACATGGTTAAAACAGTTGAAGCTCGTGTGCAACGTCCTTTAAACTATGCCGTAATTGATGAGGTCGACTCAGTACTTATTGATGAAGCACGTACACCACTTATTATCTCTGGTGAAGGTCAAGCATCAACTTCATTATATAAAGTAGCAGATGCTTTTGTAAAGACACTTAAGAGAGCTACAGAAGAAGATGGTAGCGATGGAGATTATACTCTTGATATTAAAACTAAAAGTATTCAATTATCAGAAATTGGTATAGATAAAGCTGAAAGTTACTTTGGATTAAAAAATCTATATGATTTAAAAAATGTTGATTTAACACACCACATTAACCAAGCGCTAAAAGCTAACTACACAATGTTTTTAGACGTTGACTACGTAGTTGCTGAAGATGGTGAAATTTTAATCGTTGACCAATTCACTGGTCGTACAATGCCTGGTCGTCGTTTTTCTGAAGGATTACACCAAGCTATCGAGGCTAAAGAAGGTGTACCTATTCAAAATGAAAGTAAAACTATGGCGACAATTACATTCCAAAACTACTTTAGAATGTATAAAAAACTTAGTGGTATGACAGGTACTGGTAAAACAGAAGAAGAGGAATTTAGAAATATTTATAACATGTTTGTTACTACAATTCCTACAAACAGACCAATATTAAGGGATGATGCTCCTGACTTTATTTACTCAAATATGACAGCTAAGTTTAACGCAGTTGCTCGTGAAGTAAAACAACGTCATGAAAAAGGACAACCAATCTTATTAGGTACTGTTTCTATTGAAACGAGTGAATTAGTTTCACAACTTCTATATAAATACGGAGTACCGCATAAAGTACTTAATGCTAAACAAAATGAAAGTGAAGCAGAAATAATTAAACAAGCAGGACAAAAAGGTTCTGTAACTATCGCGACAAACATGGCTGGTCGTGGTACGGATATTAAACTTGGTGAAGGTGTTCGTGAACTTGGTGGATTAGCTGTTATTGGTACTGAACGTCACGAATCACGTCGTATCGATAACCAGTTACGTGGACGTTCTGGTCGTCAAGGAGATCCAGGTTACAGTAGATTCTATCTATCATTGGAAGATGAACTTATGGTTCGTTTTGGAGCTGATAGATTACAAAAAATTATGGGTGCAACTGAAGACGCTCCAATCGAAAGTAGAATGGTCAGCCGTTCAGTAGAAAGTGCCCAAAAACGTGTTGAAGGTAATAACTACGATGCACGTAAACAAGTACTTCAATACGATGATGTATTACGTAAACAACGTGAAATCATGTATGCTGAAAGAAATGAAGTATTAGAAAATGAAGTAGTTACTGACATCGTTTATGAAATGATTGATGAAGCAGTTGAAAAAACTATTCAATACGCTAGTCAAACTATGGGTGAAGTACATAGTGAAAGAGAAGAAACAGAAGAGATTATCAAATCTATCAATGAGAAATTCTTAGGACAAAACCCTATCACTGAATTAGAATACGGTGATGTAATGTCTGATGAAGAGATTAAAGAACTTACTATTGCTAAAATTAAAGCAGAATTACAAGAAAAACGTGATTTACTTGGCGATGATACTATGAATTCATTCGAAAAATATATTCTTCTTAATGCAATAGATGATAGATGGACTGATCATATTGACCAAATGGACCAATTAAGAAAAGGTATCTTCTTACGTTCTTACGGTCAAATCGATCCACTTCGTGAATATAAAAATGAAGGTCACGAAATGTTCGAGTATATGATTGATGATATTCAAGTAGAAGTAGTTTCTAACTTATTACGTATTAGAGTAGAACGTCATGAAGATATTGAAATCAAAGAAGAAAATACTAAACTTACTACTAACGATAGTAAAGAACATATAGCACGTGGTCCAATAAGAAGCTCAGCTCGTGAAGCGAAAAAAGCTCGTATGGAAGAGCGTAAACAAAGAATTAAAGAATTAAAAGCTCAAAAAGAACGCGAAGCTAATAAATAATTTGGTAGAGAAAGAATATATTATGAAGAGGAGACTTATATAAGTTTCCTCTTTGATATATTAAAAACAAAATGAAGGAGATTAATAAATGAAAGTTTATTATAGTTGGTTTGCTTATACGGTTGTACTTATAGCTGGTATTGTTATGACAATATGTTCACCAGTTCTTATTTTTCTTATGTTTAAAATAGAGATAGATATTTGGACTGTGATTTTTTGTGATATGTTCTTTGTATTTATCCTTATCTCTGGTATAGGATTTACAATGATGGCAGTAAGGAGACTGTTTATTAATAGGGCTGTATTAGAGCTTTGTGAAGAGGGTGTATATATCAACTACGGAGCATTTAGATTTAAAAGATTGTTTATTCCTAAAGAAGAATTAATAAAACTTGTACGTTATAATACATATACTTATACTACTACTAGTAGAGCTAGATGGGACAAAGGATCATTTGTATTTTATTTAAAAAATGATGATATTTTAAAAAGCTTAGGTAAATTTACCAATTTTACAAAAGATATGAATTTTAAAACATTAGGTATAAGATTAAATGATTGCCTTGTTCCTTGGAATATACTTGATAGTGTTGAATACTATTTTAAAACTGTTTATAAAATAAAATTTGAAAGATAGTAAGGGAATGGTATTATATGAAAATTTATTATAGTAAGTTTGCTTACACGGTAATGCTAGCTTGTAGTATTATTATGGTAATAGCGCTATCTACCGCATTGTATGTGCTAATGTTTATTAGTCCCAAAATTGAGATTTTACCAAAAATTTTACTTGGTTTACTTTTATTATTTGCTTTTATTTTTAGTGTAGGATTTACTGTTATGACAACAAGAAGGTTATTTATAGTAAATACGGCTGTAGAATTTACGGATGTGGGTATAACTATTTACTACGGCGCGTTTAACTTAGAAAAATTATTTATATCAAAAGAAGAAATTATAAAACTTGAACATATAACTAAAAGTAGTAATGAAGCATCTTTACCAGTAGAAGGAATATTCAGATTTACATTTAAAAATGATGGTATTTTGCGTAACATTGGTATTCTTACAAATTTTGATAAAAATATGAGACTTAAAACTTTAAGAATGTATCTATCAGATTGTAAAATAAATCCACGTATTATAGATAAACTTGAATATTATTGTTCAAATACATATGATTTTAAATTTATAAGAGATTAAAAGGAAAATTATTACTATGAAAATTTATTTTAAGAAATATTTATCTATATTATTAATACTAATTGGTATTATATTATTTTTAGCTCTTCTTCCTATTTTAAAGGCTCTTTATTTTGATAGTGATTTTACAATATCGGTAAGATTATTTATATTTATCGTATTTCCTTTACCAATATTAATTTTTTCTTGTAGATTTATATTTGAAGGAATAAATAGATTGTTTATTAATCCTGTTGCGTTTGAATTTACTGTAGAGGGTATAGTTATTTCAACTGGTAAAATTAAATATGATACGTATTTAATTAAGAAAGAGGATATAAATAACATTAGTGTTTATTTAAATAAAAAAATGAATTATGAATTATCAGTTTTTATTAATAGAAATCAAGATGAATTAAAGAAAAATTTTTTAAGATATTATAAAAGAAATAAATCAATAGATTTGGCAACTAACCAATGTGTTTTTAATAGAAAAGATTTACTTAAGTTAGTAGAATATATATATGAACATTATGGGATTGTTGTTGAAGTATAAATTAGTAATGAAAGGTATGATACTGTGAAAATATATTATAGTAGGTTTGCTGGAATAAAGTATATATTTTTTGTATTACTTTTATTTCTAAGTACGTTTGCGTATGATTCTAAACTTAATATAGCTAATATAAATATAGCACTTATAATACAAGTAGTTTTAGGACTTTATTCTTTATTTGTTATAATAAAACAACTGTTAGGAAGAAAGTTTTTTGAAGTTGCACCTGAAGGGGTATATATTTATAGTTGCTTAATTATAGAAAAAGAAACATTTATATCAAAAGATAACTTAATTTCGGCTACATATAAAGAAGTTAAAGAAAGTGATCCTAATCTTGACTATGATACAGATTGCTTTATAGAGTTTAAAGTAAAAGAAGATACAAGGTTAAATAAAATTTCAAACTCTAATATATCTTTTGATGCAGAAAAACTGGTAATAAAACTACATTTAAATCAATGTAACTTTAGTTTAAAAGAATGGAAAGAGATATTAACATATTTAGAGAAAAATTATAGTATTGATGTCATTTAATAACTAAGAATAAAACATGAGTTATAAGACTTGTTAAGAAAGGTAAGATATTAATGAAAATATATTATGCAAAAATTGTAGGTTATGGATATTTAATGTTTTCCATTGGAGTATTAATTAATTTTTTAATACTCAGTAATTATGGAATTTTTAATCTAGAGCAAATAAACTTTTTAGTAATAGTAGAAATTATTATGTTACTTGCTGGTGTTTATGCTGCAATTGGAGCTGTGAGAAGATTGTTTGGTAATAATGTGTCTTTTGAATTTACTGATGAAGGCATTTATGCATATTCTGGAATAATAATTCAAAAGGAGACATTTATACCAAAAGAGGATTTATTATCTGCAGAATATAAGGTAGTAGATGTGAGTGATCCAGATCATACAAATAGTAAAAGCTACTTTATTGAATTAAAATTAAAAGAGACAACTAGATTAAACAAAATTTCAAAGAGTAATATTATAATAGATCCTAGTATTTTAAGAGTGCTACTATATGTTAATCTTTGTAGGTTTAAAACAGAAGATTGGGAAGAGTTGTCATCATACTTAAATGAAAAATATAATATTGAAATTATAGAAAAAAAAACAGTAAACTATAGATTCTAAGTTTACTTATTTTTTCTAAATCAAAAGGAGATTTATTATGAAAATTAGTGATATAAATAAAAGTAATAATATAGTGTTTTTTGGTGGAGCTGGAGTTTCTACAGAATCTAATATACCGGATTTTAGAAGTGCTAATGGAATATTCAGTATAAAGTTAAATAGAAGCTTTACCCCTGAACAATTAGTGTCTAGAACAATGTTTGAAAGATATCCAGAGGATTTCTTTGATTTTTATAAAAAGAACTTAATATATCCAGATGCTAAACCAAATGCAGCTCATTATTATTTAGCTAAATTAGAAAAAATGGGTAAACTAAAAGCAGTAATAACACAAAATATTGATACTCTACATGAACAAGCAGGTAGTAAAAATGTATTAAAATTACACGGTACTGTAGATGCAAATTATTGTACTAAGTGCGGAGCATATTATAATTTGGAACAATTTCTAAATAAAAAAGAAGAAATTCCACGTTGTGATAAATGTTCTGGTGTTATAAAACCATATGTAACTTTATATGAAGAGGAGTTAGATATGACTACATTTAACTCTGCAATTAGGTATATTCAAGAAGCGGAAGTATTAATAATCGGAGGTACTTCACTTAGTGTATATCCAGCAGCTAACCTTATTCAATATTTTAGAGGAAAATATTTAGTAGTAATAAATAAAACTAAAACTCCTCAAGACAATATGGCAGATTTAGTAATTAATGATAGTATAGGAAAAGTATGTAAAGAACTTGATGAACAATTAAGTGAAAAATAAAATATATAGAAAGGAAATATAATGAATTTAATTAGAAAACTAGGCTGGTTTTTAAAATTAGAAAAGAGAAGATATATTATAGGTATATTGGCTCTATCTTTAGTAAGTGTCTTTAATTTAATACCACCTAAAGTAATAGGTAATATAGTTGATAAAATAGAAGCGGGTAATTTAACTAATAGTCAGTTGTTTATTAATATTATTTATTTAGTATTAGCTGCTTTTATAATGTATGGATTAAGATATGTATGGCGTGTTTATATTTTTGGTGCAGCGTACAATTTAGGTCGAATTCTACGTTTTAGATTGTTCCAACACTTCACAAAAATGTCTCCATCATTTTATCAAAAGTACCGTACAGGAGATTTAATGGCTCACGCAACTAATGATGTAAATGCTGTTGTTATGGTTGCAGGTGGAGGAGTAATGTCAGCGGTGGACGCTAGTATAACAGCGTTAGTAACTTTATTTACTATGGTATTTTTAATAAGTGCTAAGCTAACATTAATCGCTGTTATTCCATTACCATTTTTAGCTTATGCTACTAATAAACTAGGTGAGAAAAATCACCAAAGTTTTAAAGAAGCGCAAGAATCATTTTCTGACCTTAATAATAAAGTACAGGAGAGTGTATCTGGTATTAGGGTTACTAAATCATTTGGTTATGGTAATGATGAGATTAATAGTTTTGGAGAGACTAATAAGAAGGTATTTAGTAAAAATATTATTGCTTCTAAATACAATGCTCTATTTGATCCAATGGTACTTGTATTTGTAGGGTTATCTTATACACTAACACTTATCTTTGGTGGAATATTTATATCAAGAGGAGAAATAAGTGTTGGTAATTTAGTAACTTTTGTTACATATCTTGATATGTTAGTATGGCCTCTTCAGGCAATTGGTTGGTTATTTAATATAGGTCAACGTGGTGATGTATCTTATACACGTATAGAGAAACTACTAGCAGAAGAGAATGATGTCGTAGAAAAAGAAAATACGATACCAGCACATAATGGTAGATTAGAGTATAACATTAATAGTTTTTCTTATGTAGGAGAGGAAACATTATCTGATATTAAGTTCGCTATTGATAAAGGACAAACATTAGGAATAGTCGGAGTAACTGGTTCAGGTAAAACTACTTTATTAAAATTATTACTTAGGGAATATGATGTCGAAGATGGAAGTATTTACTTAAATAATCATAATATAAAAGATTATAAGTTAAATGATCTTCGAAGCTTAATAGGATATGTTCCACAAGACCAAGTATTATTCGCAATGTCTATAAAAGAAAATATTAGATTTGCTGATACTAAGTATAAGGACAAACAGGTAGAGGATATTACTAAAGTTTGTGGAATATATGATGATATAGTAAATATGACTGATGGTTTTGATACTATTATAGGAGAACGCGGAGTATCATTATCAGGTGGACAAAAACAACGTATGGCTATGAGTCGTGCATTAATTATGAATCCAGAAATATTAATTTTAGATGATTCGTTATCAGCAGTTGATGCTAAAACAGAGCATTTAATTTTAGAAAACTTAAAAGAAGAAAGAAGCGGTAAGACAACTATTATTACTGCACATAGATTATCAGCTATTGTTCATGCAGATTTAATAATAGTAATGGATAATGGGAAGATAATAGAACGTGGTACACATGATCAACTAATTGCTCAAGATGGTTGGTATAAAGAAACATATAATACTCAGCAATTAGAAGAGAAGATGAAAGGAGGAAATTAGTTTGAAGAAGAGTAATACATTTTTCAGATTATTACGTTATATGTTTAAGTATAAAGGATTAACTTTTATAGCTTTATCTTTTATCTTACTTACTACATTAGTAGCGACAGCAATTCCTCTTTTAGCACGGTACTATATAGATAACTACATAACAAAAAATATAGCAACAGCAGGACTATATATATTAGCCGGTTACTATGGATTATTTATATTAAGGGTAGTCTTTACTTTTATAGGTGAATATTATTTTTCTAAGGTAGCACATAGTATAGTAAGAGATCTACGAGAAGAAAGTTTTTCTAACTTACAAAAATTAGGTATGTCATACTTTGATAAAACACCAGTAGGTTCAATAGTATCTAGATTGACTAATGATACTCAAGCAGTAGCAGATATGTTTGGGACAATATTTTCAAGTTTCTTAAATTCGGTATTAATGTTTGTAGTAACACTAACTGCAATGGTATCTTTAAGTTGGCAATTAACTATACTAATGATTTTATTTATACCGATAATGTTAGGTTCTGTATATTTATATCAAAGACTTTCTAGTAGATTAGTAGAGATAACAAGAGCTAAGTTGAGTGATTTAAATACAAAGTTATCTGAGTCTATAGAGGGTATGAGAATAGTACAAGCCTTTAATCAAGAGAAGAGATTATTAGATGAGTTTGAAGGTGTTAATAAAGAGCACCTGCGTTATATGAGCAAGTCTTTAGCAGTAGATAGTTTATTACTTAGACCAGCAATGGCATTATTTAAAATATTAGCTTATGGAGTTATACTAACTTATTTTGGTCTTAGTTGGCAAACTGCTGGATTTACTGCTGGATTAATATATGCATTTATCCAATATACTAACCAACTGTTTAATCCATTAATAGAACTTATGCAAAACTTTAGTGTACTTCAAACATCAATGATTTCTGCCGGAAGGGTATTTGAATTAATAGATAATACTGAATATGAACCGAAACAAAGTAATAGTGATTATAAAATTGAAGAAGGTAATATTGAGTTTAAAAATGTAAGTTTCTCATATGATGGTAAGCAAGATGTACTTAAAAACATCTCGTTCAATGTAAATAAAGGAGAGACAATAGCATTTGTTGGATCTACCGGTTCAGGTAAGTCTTCGATTATTAATCTTTTCTTAAGATTTTATGAATTTGAGCGTGGTAAGATATTTATAGATGGTGTAGATATAAAAGATTATAGTACTAAAGAATTAAGAGATAAGATTGGATTAGTACTTCAAGATCCATTTTTATATCATGGGACAGTAGAGTCTAATATTAGGATGTATAAAGATAACTTGACTGAAAATGATATAGAAGAAGCGGCAAGATTTGTTGATGCGGATAATTTTATCCAAGAACTTCCAGAAAAGTATAAAAGTAAGGTAACTGAACGTGGTTCTACTTTCTCCAGTGGTCAAAGACAGCTTATTACATTTGCGAGAACTATAGCGGCTGAACCTAAGATACTAATTTTAGATGAAGCTACAGCAAATATTGACTCGGAGACAGAAGAGACTATCCAATGCTCATTAGAGAAGATGCGTAAAGGTCGAACAACAATTGCAATAGCACACCGATTATCAACAATACAAGATGCAAATTGTATTTATGTTCTTGATAAAGGTGAGATAATAGAATCAGGAACACATGAACAGCTATTAGAACGTAAAGGCACATATTATAAAATGTATCAATTACAAGCTGGAATGATGCAATAAATAAAATATTAATCAGTAATATCACATAGGTATTACTGATTTTTTTTATATAAAAGATATAATTTTGTGATATAATAAATTTATAGTTGAATAAAGGAGAAATGGTAAATGATAAAAGTAGAAGTATGTGCAAGTAGTGTAAAAGATTGCTTAATAGCTCAAAGTGAGGGTGCAAGTAGAATTGAGTTAGTTAGCGCTAGTTATTTGGGAGGTTTGACACCTACAAGTACATTATTAGATATGGTACTAGAAAGTGGAGTAGTAGTACCAATAATGGCAATGGTACGTCCTCGTGGGGGAGGATTTTGCTATAGCGAAATAGAAAAGAATCAAATGTTTAGAGAAGCACGTGAGCTTTTAAAACATGGGGCTAACGGAATTGTCTTTGGATTCTTAACGGAAGATGGAAAAATAGACTGGCAAGCTACAGAGAAGATGATTGAATTATGTGATAAATTTGGAGCAGAGAGTGTATTCCATAGAGCATTTGATTGTTCTAAAGAGCCTGATTATAATATACAACGATTAATAGGATTAGGTTGTACAAGAATACTAACAAGTGGATTGGGTGAAAATGCAATTCGTGGTAGTAAATTATTAAAAATATTCCAAGAAAAATATGGAAAACATATAGAAATTCTTGCTGGGGCTGGTATTGATTCTAAAAATGTAGTGAGGTTATTAGATAAAACAAGTGTGAATCAAATTCATGGAACATTTAAAGAATACGAAAATGATCCAACAACACGTGGGGAAGAAGTATCATTTGCATATACTGAACAAGGTGACTATGAACAAGTAGATCCACTTGAATTAAATAAAGTGGTAGCTATAGTTAGAAATTATGAATTAGAAAAAATAGAGAATAATCTAGAGGGAAATGATGAAACTATCTAAAATACATCATATAGCAATTATAGGAACTGACTATAATAAAACTACTGATTTTTATATTAATAAATTGAAATTTGAAAAGATTAGTGAGTATAATAGACCTGAAAAAAATGATGTTTTATTAAATGTTAAAAAAGGGGATATAGTTCTTGAAATTTTTATAAAAGAAGATGCCCCTTTAAGACCACCCATGCCCTCTCCAGAATACACGGGACTTCGACATCTTGCATTTAAAGTAGATAGTGTAGAAGATGTTCTTGAGGAGTTTGATAAATTAGACATAGTGCATGAAGGTCTAAGATATGATGATTATGATGGTAAAAAGATGGCTTTTTTCTTTGATCCGGACGGATTACCACTAGAAATACATGAATAAAAAAAGACTAGAAACTTAATTTTAGGTTTCTAGTCTAAATTTTTACATATCTACTTATGTACCAAGATTTAATTCTTGAGCTTTTGAAATAATCTCATATCCACATGCTATATCTAATACAGCAGTTCCAACAGATTTAAATATAGTTATTTCATTATTATTTTCTCTTCCAATAGCTGGGTTTAGAACTAAGTCTCCAAGTTCGCCTTTAAAATCACTTTTAGTTATTAATCCTTTGTCAAGAGGAAGTAATATATCTCCAGCCTCACTTAGGACTCCATCATTAGTATCAAAATAGATTTTATTGTTTTTGTTTATTAATTCTGTAGGTAGTTCTATCATATCAGGTGTAAAAGAACCAATACCATTAATATGAGTTCCATCTTTTACGTATTTAGCATCAAATGTAGGTGCTGTAGAAGTAGTAACTGTTGTGATAATATCAGAATCAATAACAGCATCATTAGCGTGTTCATAAGCTGAAATGTTAGTTGAAAATTCACTTAATTCATTTTTTAGTTTTTCTACAAACTTTTTAGTTTTTTCAAAGTTTCTACCAACTACACGAAGTTCTTCAAGATCTCTGACAGTTAGAAGTGCGCGTGCTTGTTCAAATGCTTGACCACCTGTACCTATAAGGGTTGCTATTTTGCTATCTTTTCTAGCTAATAAATCAGTTGCTGCACCTTGTAAAGCTGCGGTACGAAGAGCAGTAAGGTAGGTACCATCTATTAAACCATTTACTATCCCTGTTTTTGAATCTATCATAAGAACTGTTGAAGGAACTGAAGGTAAATTGTACTGTGCATTATTTGGATAGACCGAAACTATTTTTATACCAACTTTTTCTTCGTTTGAACTAATACTTCCCGGCATAAATAGTGCTTGTCCATTGTATTTTTCAACTGATAAGTTAATTCTAAGTGGTATATTAGTTTTATTTTCTGAATAGTTTTTTAAAGACTCTTTACAAACTTCGATAGCTTCTTTCATGGGAAGGCATTTTTGTATTTCTTCTTTATTTAATATAATCATAATGTTTTACTCCATATTCTTAATATACTTTTATTATAACAAATTGTTTAAGATTAATAAATATTTTATAAAATAATATATAAAGTAGGGGGATAGTAAAAAATCCCTAAGCGATTTTACCGCTTAGAGATTATTTGTAACTTTTAAGTCATCAGGTTGTGCTACTTTTGCTAAATTAATATTAGATGTTGTAGTTTTTATTTCGATATAAGATTTAACTGATGAATCATATTTATAAGTAAGTTCAGAGGTAATATTTAATTCAACAGGCTCAAAACTAGATTTTTTTATAGTTTGTTTTATAGTAATATTTTTTAAATCATATCTATTAAATTCACTCATTTCTCCAAATCCAATAAAAGATGAAATTAAAAATTCTTTGTATTTTGCATCACTTCCTGTGTAGGTAAGAACGTAGTTATCACCTTGTTGTTCAACTTTAAAATCATTCGCATTACTTTTTAGAAAATCAATATTTTCTTTATCTCGACTAATTTTGTTTGCTGAATCAAAACGTTCTAATGTTTCACTAGATGACTTATATTTTTTCCAACTTAAAGAATTTTGTTTTACATATAATGAAATTGAATTTTTCATATATAGAGATAATGCTGTATCATCTATTTTAATATTTACATTCATTGCTAATGGGTTATCTACAATAGTCCCATTAATATTAAATTTGTAAGTATTCTCTTTGTTTCTTAATATATCTTTAACAGTGACATCGGAATTGTAAGTTTCACTTTTAATATTTTTTAAAGCTTCTGTGTATTTATCAATAGCTTCTTGAGAACTAGGAGTTTTTGTCGAACAACCTGCTAAAGATACAGATAAGAAAACTATAGTAATAATAAAAACTAATTTTTTTATAGTATTTTTCATTTAATCACTCCTTTAAATATTTTTTTATTAATAAATAATAATCACTATATAAATATGATAATTTATTTATGATAAAAAGTCAATTGATGTTTAATTAGCTAAAAATAATAAAAAATAAAGAAATAAAAAAAATCTCTAAGCGATTATATCGCTTAGAGAAAGTATATTATTTAACTCCTTCTGGAGCTGTTACTTTAGCTGTGTTGATTTCAGAGAAAGTTTGTTTAGTAACTACTTTTGTAGTATTTTGAGAATCTTTTTTATTTTCTAGTTCAGTAGATACTTCAGAAGCAACTGGTTCGTAATTTGATTTTTTAACTGTTAATTTAACAGTAGCATTTTTGAAATTAAAATTATCATAGTTGCTAGATGTACCAGATGAAGAACCTAGTTCTTTAAGTAATTCTTTGAATTTTTCATCATTACCTGTATAAGTTAAAACGTAGTTATCTCCTTCTTCTTCGACTTTGAAGCTGTCTGCATTATTTTTGTAGAAGTTCAGAGCTTTTTCATTACCAGCAACATCTTTTATTGAATCAAGTTGTTTTTTTGTAGCTTCATCAACTGGCATTTTTTTCCATCCTGAGCTGCCTTGACTTATGTAAATATTGCTAGAGTCTTTTAAATACATAGACATTTTTTGGCTTTGTTTACCATTTGAAATATCATAGTCAACTAACATTGTAAGTGGTTCTCCTGAAAAAGTACCATTCATTTTCATAGTTAATTGTCCTTTTGAGTCTGACATTTGAACATCTGCGATAAATTTAGCACTTTTAATATTTTTAGCAACTTCCGTATATTTTTCGAATACTTCTTTAGATGTTGGTGTTTTTGGTGCACTACTTCCGCCACCAGATCCACCTGAACCACAAGCAGCTAGCACAACTGTTAATACTACAGTAGTAAGCATTAAAAGAACTTTTTTTATAGATTTAGTCATAAAAAACCTCCATATTTAATTATTTTATGTGATAACATAATGTTATATACATATTAATAATAATATATATTATAGTAATTGTCAACAAACGGTTTCAATTTCACAAAACTTACAATTTTATTAATAAGTGATAAAATTTAAAAAATTTATTATTATTATTTATATTTATAAATAATTCTACAACTTAGAATATAGT